>Ga0118677_10000730_pt1 | contig 71412 bp, 76 predicted proteins | sample AliMusrvi5mmetaG_FD_86154 | JGI IMG/M metagenome (GOLD analysis project Ga0118677, IMG submission 86154) | reverse complement strand
TTTGGCAGAACGCCGCCGGCCAAATCGCAATCTGGTATCACAACCCCGATGGCAGCATCCGCGGCGCGGTGCCGTTCAGCACCGGTCCTTGGGCCTTGTGCGGCGTGACGGACATCGATAACGATGGCGTCTGCGACCTGCTCTGGCAGACCCCGGGTGGCGACACGGGCGGCTGGTTCATGAACAGCAACAGCACCTACCGCACAGCCAACTTCTGGTGGAACACCGGTGCCTGGAAACTCAAGGCCGCCGGGCGGTGAAGCGCGCGAGCGCAGTACCTATCGCACGGCAGGAGGCTCATCCGGAAGCACGGGCTGACGCTCAGGACCACCAACCGCGAAGTCCAACGAGCCACCCGCTGCCGAGGAGGCCCAAGCCTTCCCTGATTACGATGGCGCCGATCCCGCACCCATTTGCGAACGATGCTCGTAACGCCGCACACCTCGCTGGTCGTTGTACGCCTGACTCCCGCCGCGCTCGCTCTCCCGTGCTAAATGTGGCCGTGCTACAGGGCTTGACTTGGCGGCGCGGCCTGTGAAAATGCGCGAGTGATTTTTCTGTGTCATCGTGCGGTTGAAAAGCGGCGCTCCTCCGGCGGGCGCGCCGAAGCAATTTCTTATTTGGTACTGAGCTAAACACAATGGAGGGTTCCAGATGCGAGCCGCAGTAATCTATGACACGTCTTTCCTGATGAGCGAACGCTATCGGGATGTTCCCAAAGACAAAGACATTGAGTGGACCACGTTTGTTCCAGTCGAAGTCAAACGTGAAATTCATGGACATTTCGCAAACCCGGAGAAGGAACGTTGGGCAAAGGCCGCACGAAAGCGTTTTGCAACTCTGTTGGCGGCGGGTTGCGAGGAAGTCGAGCTTTCAACACAAGCTAAACCTGTATCCTACGACGATCTACTTGGGGCGGACTCTGATACCGATAAACTGCTCATCGGTTTTGCAAAACACCTTCTGGAAAATAGTAGATTCGATATTGTTTACGTTGCCACCGACGATGGCGGCATTCTTTGTGACATCGCCAAGATGAGCCGAGTGACAGGACTGAAAGCGTATGGTATTTCGCCTGATAGCCTGGAAAATGGTGGTTTTCCTGGTAGCCTGGAAGACCGGATTCTTCCACTCCTTCAATCCGGTGAAAAGATCGAAGCCATCAAACTCTATCGGCAAAAGACAGGACTCGGCTTCAAAGAAGCGAAGGATGCAGTCGAAGCGTTGGCTGCTGGACAACCAATCGCCCGAAGAAGGCCCGGCAGTGATCGGTGATCCACGGCAATCGGTACGGCACATTTTGGGGTTGAGTTGGGCGTGATGACAAGTGAACTGGGCGAATGTCGAGACGGTTGCCGTAGAGACTATGGCCTGGACGATCTGCCCGACAAGCAGACGGCACATGCGATAGCCGCACCCTGGCGGCCCTACGCCTCGGTCGCAAGCTGGTACTGCTGGCGAACGCTGGATCTGGCACGAAAGACAGAGACGGTGGCGAAGGGGTATCCGACGTAGCATCAAGGAGAATCACAATGGCTGAAAAGGACGACAACAGACGGCCCGCAAACCGGCGACGAAATTCGCCCATCTGCGGAAGAAAATGGAGAAGACTCGGATCGTGGCGAAGATCAGCAAGAAGAAAGGAGATCGCCGCCCGTAGTGCGGCACGGACATTGATATGCAAGATCAGACAACGACACGCTGGTTTCATTTCATCGCTTGGTTCTTCGGCGGGGCCTTCCTGGCAAACACGATCCCGCATTTGGTGAGCGGCATTTCGGGCAGTCCATTCCAGAGCCCCTTCGCATCGCCGCCCGGCGAGGGCCTGTCTTCTGCGATGGTCAATGTCCTGTGGGGAATGTTCAATCTGTTCGTCGGACACGTGCTGGTGGCCCGTGTCGGTCGATTCGATCTGCGCCAGACGACGCATGCCGTTGTCCTGGGGCTTGGTATATTGGTCATGGCCGTCATGCTGGCACGGACGTTTGGAAGACTTCATGGAGGCAACATCTGATGGCAGAACAAACGGACGACCCCTTGTTCGACGCAATGGCCGAGCATTGGGAGCAGATTGTCGCTGGCTACAAGCAGTTTGAGGACAAGCGACCAGTTATGCTCTACGACATCCAAGAGAACCGCATTTACGCCTACCCCTACGAGGACTTCAAGAACGATATGTCGTCGGCAAAGTCCCAGGCTTCCTTGGCAGAACAATACGAACTTGCGAGACAGGCAGGCACGATGGTCGTGTTCGTGCAAGACAACGAGGCCAGAAGGCTTGCCTCGTATTCAATGGACTACAAGTGACGAAATGGAACCAAAGGAATGAACCTCCATCCCGATGACGGTCGGCTATTCTACAAGCTATTCTCGGCCCTGCTGGGCTACGTGAACCGGAAGTTGGGGATCGTCCCAGAGCAGTTTTCCGTGGAAAGCGAATACACGTCGCTGCCACCGCAGACCAGGGGCAATGTTCGGGATGCACTTTACGAACATCGGGAACTGATCGACCAATTCGTTGCCGAGAACTCTGCCGGGCTGCCGCCAGAGGAATTGGAGATCGTCGCCAGTTGGAAGCATGCCGTGGTCGGCAGATTCTACATTCTCCGCTACCTGAAGAAGTACACGATCTTCCTCAGTGCCAGCGACAAACCCTATAAAGCCTACGGAGTCCTCGGTCTGGCCGATCCAATCGAAGAAGTGATCAGTCGCCCACTGCCGGTCTTGTGCAACGCCGTGCTGCTGCCATTCAAGGGGCAGATCATCTACGACGGCCTTATTGCTCCATACTCGGTCTTCTTTGGGGGAGGCGTTCGCCGCAACCTGAACGAAGATTACAACGAGGCAAAACAAGCGTTCGGCATCATCACGTCGCTCGGGGATCAGTCGGCACCATTGCCAGCAAAACCGAAGAAGGCCAAAACAGTACCCAAAACGATTGTGCGGCTTGTTGGCCGACCCTCGACTTCCGGCTCCGACAAGGCCAAAGCGATTGTCGGGGAATTGATTGAGATGACCGATGCCTTCTGCAAGGAGTTCCTTAACGAGGAGTATGCCGAACTCTGCCGCAAGTTGGCGACGACCTTGGGAAGAAAACGTCCGTCGCCGCTGCTTCAAGGAAAACCGGAAACCTGGGCGTGCGGGATCGTGCGAACCATCGGTCGGATCAACTTTCTGGACGACCGCAGCCAGACGCCACACCTGAAACTGCCGTTCATCGACAAGGCATTCGGAGTAGCGGAAAGCACGGGGCAGGGCAAGTCCACGTTGATTCGGAAGATGCTTCGGATCAGGCAGTTCGACCTCAAGTGGACGCTGCCGAGCCGGATGGATGATAATCCGATGGCCTGGATGATGGAAGTGAACGGCTTCTTGATGGACATTCGCCATGCACCACGGGAGATTCAGGTGCTTGCCTATGAAAAGGGAATGATCCCGTACATTCCGGCAGATCGGGCCGGGGCGGGCGAGGAAGTCGATGACCTCCATCCTTGACATAGACCTGGACTATTTTAACCTCTTCGATGATCCCCTCGACCGGCTCAACGAACTGCTCGATTGGGCGAACCGGCCAGTGGATAAAGTCGTGGACCATCATCACAAATCCTTTAAGTATTGGCAACAGGCTCTCGCCAGGAGGTCGCTTGCCGCCCCGCAGTTCATTCTCCATGTGGACGAACATCACGACATGCTTAGCGAGACAAGGCCGATCCAGTTCGGCAATTTTCTCTACTTTGCGATGCGGCAATGGCCTGACTGCCGGGTGCATTGGCAGGTCAACGGCTCCATTGATTCACCGAGGATGTGGCTATCGGACGAAGCCTGGGGTTCGGTCGCAAGTCGATTTACGATGGGGCCAAGTCGCAAGCGTGGCGGGCCGAGGCCCGACATCGTAACAGTTTGCACCAGCCCAGGCTTTATCGACGAGCGTTTGGCCGCAAAGCTGGTTGGGGCGTTACGTCATTCAAGCCTGCGTGAAGCCGACAAAGCGTTGTCGGTAAGTAGCGCATGTCCTTTCTGTCCCTGTCGAAAACCGAAGTGACGTTCCATGTGGGAATGGTGCGACAAACTGAAACTCGGCAAAGCGTCGCCGTTCACCAAGCGGGACATTCGGGCCTTGCCGCAGACGGACGCTGAGTTTGAGGCGGATTTCTTCCTTGATTCTGGGGTCTCGACCGAAGGTGAGGAAGCGTGGACGGGGGCGGTGATCGAGCGGGAACACGGTGCCCTACTTGCTCTGGAAGACGTGCGATGTCCGCCCCCTACGGTCAATTACCTTGCGAGTCTGCTGGACCACGCCATGTGCCGCCCACCGTCCTACGAAGATCGTCAGCGGCCACGCACCATTTACCTTCGGGATCGTCCCCAATGGCAGGAACTATTGCCCCATCTGCGGCAACTGGGCATCGAAGTCGTTTTATCGGAGGATTTGCCCAGGTTCGATGAGGCGGTCATTGAGTGGATGCGGGAGACGAAGAAACCGCCCTCTGCCGACAAGATCAAGGCCATGCTGCGGAAGCCGTTTCCGCAGCGAAAACGGAGTTCCTTTTCCTCCTCCACATCAAGGGCATCGGCCAGGAACGTGTAAAACGCATCCGCCAAAGCTGGATGGAGCAGAAGGAAGTCCGCAAGATCATACTCTTCCTGGCCGAGCGCGGCATCAGTTTCGGTCGGGCCGTGCGAATCTACCGGACCTACGGCCAAGAGTCCATTGCCAAAATCAAGGAAAATCCCTACCGACTGGCCGACGACATCCGTGGAATCGGCTTCAAGACTGCCGATGAATTGGCGGCGAAGATGGGGATCGACCGCAATAGTCCCTATCGGGCCAGGGCCGCCGTCCAGTACACGCTTCAAGACTTGGCAGGCCAAGGTCAGATGCGTGCTTGCCGGTGCCTTGGCCTCTGACGTAAACTGAAACGACCGAGAACACGATTCTTACACAAGCGAGGAATGAACTGATGAAACGACCTACGATCACCATCGTGCTGTTGGCCATCTTTTGCCTGGGCCAAAGAGCCTCGGCGGCGGAACCGGCCAAATTGACCTTCGACACCTATGGTGGTTACTTCGTGTCGAACAAGTTTGAACCGGATGCTGCTAAATCATTCGTGGTCATCCATGACGAGGAACAGTTCGGCAAGGTGTTTGGCGCAGGCTTCGTAATGCGGGACAAGCACCACCGCTTGCCCAAGGACGCCTTCAAGTCGCTGCTGGTGATCGCACCCATCAAGCGGGGAAATGCACTGGTGGAGTACAAGGTGGAGGGCGTGACCGAGATGAAAGGCGCTGTTGAGCTTCGGTACACAACCACCGAGAAGAAGAGCGACACTGCCACGTTCGCCTGTCCGCTGATCGTGTCCATCCCCAAGGGCAAGTACACGGCGATCCAGTTCGTGGAAAACGGGAAGGAAGTCAAGAAGATGGAACTGCCAGAAAAAGAGTAGCTATGTCCAACGAATTCGACTCCATCGAGCACCATTTTGAAGGCGACCGATTCGCCACGATCAACGGAATGCGCCTTCTTGAACTGCGTCCCGGCTATGCCAAGACGAGCATGACCGTCGATGACAGGCATCTCAACAGCGTGGGAACGGTACATGGCGGGGCGATCTTCACCCTGGCCGACTTCGCCTTTGGTGCCGCCGTGAAGACAGGGGGCAAAGTCGCCCCGTTGATCAATTCGAGCGTCTCCTTCCTAAAGGCAACCCGAACCGGCACATTGACCGCCGAGGCCACGGAGGTCTCTCGCAGCCGGAAGATTTCCACTTGCACGGTGCGGGTAACCAACGACGCCGGGGAATTGGTGGCGCTGTTTCAAGGCACAGCCTATATCAAGGATGAACCGTTTCCAGCGGAGTAAATCAACATGGGCGATCCTGACTTCTGCGAAAAGAAATGCCCGATTTGCACCAGGGCGAGGGATGGCAATCACCTCGCCCAGTTCGTTCAGAAAGTCGAAATGCTGGTCACTTTCGGCGGCTGCCCCCACGGGCGAGCAAGACAGCGGAAGTATGGCGTGCGGCCCAATGAGCCATTGCCATCGGAAGCGAGGGACGAAACATGAAGTACGATAATCCCTTTGCCACAAACCGAATGATGCTTGCCTTCCTGGTATCCACCGTGGCGATCTCCCTTTCCGGCGTGATGGCTTCCAGTCCGATTGCGGCAACGGCAGTGGCGGCGGGTGAGCAACCCGCAGCGAAATCCCCGGATGTTGCTCCACTGGGACGGATCGTGGCAAGCCTCGGAAAACGTGAAGTGATCCTGGAATCGGGCCGTTATGGGTTGAAGTATTTTCCTGACGAATGTCTGGCTTTCGTGCAGACCTCGCCTCAGGTCCGTTTGTTGATGGCGGCGGGAAACTCCACATTCCTGCTCATAGGCCGAGATATGAAGTCGCTTGGGCTTTGTGGGGAAGTCCTCAAGCCAGGCACACCTGGATCGTTCGACAACGGTTACGCTGGTATTGGCGGAGTTGTCCGTGATCCACGTACCGGCCAGTTGTTGGCGTTTTACCATGCCGAGGATCACGAAGGAATGCGGCCCATTCCGGGAGGAATTCCCGGCTTCTATTGTTGCGTTGCCTTGGCCGTATCCACCGACAACGGAGCGACTTTTCGCAAGCTCGGGCCGCTCATCAAGAGTTCCGTGCCCAAGGATGTGAAGGGCCGTTCTGACCAGGGCTGCGGTGATATGTGCGCCGTCAGCAGCGCCGATCATCGCTACGTCTATGTCTACTACTGCGATCATTCCCGCATCGACAACCGGGGCGTGCAGATCTGCATGGCCCGCTGCCCTATTGAGGATACCGGAAGGACCGACCTGTGGCGAAAATACTACCAAAGTGCGTTCGACCGGCCGGGCTTGGGTGGCAAAGACACGCCGGTCATGTCGGCCCAGGCGATGGGTGCCGATGCGATTTTTCCACAGGTCACTTTCGTGCCCGAACTGCGCCGCTACATCATGGTGTTCAGCACCATCGTATACCGGGAACTCGGCCCAGGAATGCAGGCCCGGCAAAGCGGAATCTATATTGCCCATTCACAGGACGGCATCCGCTGGTCGAATCCGACACAATTGATTCGCATTCACTCGGTTCCAGAAGGTCTTGGCACGGAAGTCGGGTGGCATCCGACGCTGCTTCTTTCGGCCGTGGAAGGCGGTTCTGCCAAGGGGTGGCTTTATTATTCCTACAGCGAGCGTTGGGGGCACAATCCTCCGCAGAAGCCACATTATCTCGTCGGCCAGCCGATTACCTTCTCGATTGTGGAGAAGTAACCGATGTCCTTTGAAATGCGCCGAAAGGTGAATGTCCGAATGATCCATCGTAGATTGTTCTTCCTTGTCCCCTTGCTTCTCCTCCCCGGCTGCGCCACGGCTCAGGTGGGCGATCCGCCGATGAAGGTGCTCTTCATCGGCAACAGCTACACGTCGGTGAACGATCTACCGTCCCTGGTGGAAGCCCTTGCGGAGGCCGCGGACAGCCGGAAGATCGAGTCGGATCAGCACCTTCCGGGTGGATTTACCTTCGAGCAGCACGCCAACGACAAGAGCGCTCTTGAAAAGATCCGGGAGAGGAAATGGGACGTGGTGGTCCTTCAGGAGCAAAGTCTATTCCCGGTCCTCAACCGGGAGTCGATGCACAAGTACGCCCGCATTCTCCATGAGGAGATCACGAAGCAGGGTGCGAAGACGGTCTTCTACCTGACATGGGCACGACAAGATATTCCGCAAATGCAGGACGGCGCAGACCCGGCGACATCACCCGGTTATGCCAGGGCGATGTTCCAACTGATCGGGCTAACCAAGGCCACGGACTTCGAGGCATTGTGCAAGCGACACAAAGTTGGGCTGGCTGGTGGGCTTAACGGGGCATACTTCGATATTGCCAACGAATTGAAAGCGACGGTTGCCCCGGTGGGCATCGCCTGGAAGAAGGCATTGGTTGCCGATCCCAACCTCGTTCTTCATCAGCCCGACAAGAGCCATCCTAACCCCACGGGCTCCTATCTGGCGGCATGTGTTTTCTATGCCACGCTTTTCGATAAGAGTCCGGTGGGACTGCCCAGCACGCTCAAGAAGGGATCTCGGCTTCTCGTTCAGGTTGCCCCGGATGAAGCTACGACACTCCAGGAGATCGCATGGCAGACTGTTCAAGAGATGAAGCATCACCACGGAGCGAAGGTGGGTCGCTAACCACTGCCAAGGAATACGATCATGCCCAGCGACGACACAAACTTTGAAGACGAACTGCGTGCCCTCATGGCGGCAGGCCACAAGATTGAAGCAACCAAGCGATACCGAGCAGCCACCGGTGCCGGGCTGGCCGAGGCCAAGAATGCAGTCGAGGCACTAGAGCGGGGCAAATCTACAGTTGCAAGAGAATCTGTCGATTCACCGTTCGAGAACGAAATCGTTTCGCTCTTGAAACAGGGGCGAAAGATCGCCGCCATCAAACTCTATCGGGAAAAAACGGGGGTCGGACTCAAAGAAGCGAAGGAATTCATCGAGGGTCTCGCCGCAAATCTCGGTATTGCCGCCCCTTCAAGATCAGGTTGCCTGAGCGTCATCCTCTTTCTGGCGGTGATCCTTACGGTGATTGCAGTCAGATCGTTCGCCGCCGAAGATCGTCGCCCCCTGGAGTTCCGCACGATTTCTCTCAACGGTGAGAAGGGCGGCACACTTGCTGTCGTCGATGGACAACCCCTGCTGGTCAATTCGACCACCGCCTGGACGGAATGGACGCTGCTGGAAACCGACAAAGGGTGGATGATCCAGGGCCGACTATCCAAAGACACCCCCGGACCTCGGTATCTGGGCGTCGATAAGGAAGGGAAGGTTACGCTGGTTGCGGAACTGGGCGACGGGGCCTATTGGAAGCTGACCCGTAAGGGCAACGGGCACAGCTTCGATGCCACGCTCCAAGCGTCGGGTGGCAAGTCCGATGACTGGTACTTGGGATTCTCGGATGCACAGGAGCAGATCGAAAGAAGGAATCGCAAGTACAATACGTACCGGGTCACGCTTTCGGAGAAGCCCGGCCCCAGAACGAACCTGTACATTTTCATTGATGGGCCGTGAGACTTAGCCGAGGAGCGGGCAATGACCGACCATGAAGCCTACGACGAGGGCTACGATGCCTATTGGGATGGAATCGACTGCGAGGACAATCCCTATAACCTGGAGAAGGAGCCTGAGAAACGCAACTCCTGGGAAGAAGGCTGGCGGGAGGCCCGCAAGCATGATTATGATGAAGATGATTGATCCACCACTTCAGCCGAATTTGCAAATCCCATGAACTGGAACGCATCCACCATCGAGAGTCTGCGACGGGTCTTCACCGAGGGCTTTGCCGCCCGAGACATCGCTGAACCCCTGGTTTCCTTCGATGCCTGCACGGCGGTATCTGAGGTTGTCGAGGTTATGGACCAGCGGAACTTCGATGTTCTCGGCATTCGCCGTGAAGGTGTCGTGATCGGCTATGTCGGGCGGGATGATCTTTGCGGAGTAACCTGCGGCGAGCATATTCACGCCATCGAAGCCCCGATCTCCGATTCCACCTCGCTGGCTGATGTCGTCTTGGGGCTGGCCGAATCGCCCAGGCTCTTCGTCCGAGTCTTGGGGGCTGTGGGCGGGATCATCACGATGAGCGATTTGCAGAAGCCTCCAGTTCGCATGTGGCTCTTCGGGATGATTACCCTCTTGGAGATGCGGACGACCCGGCTTATCGAATTGAAGTGCAAGGGGGACAGTTGGAAGCAATATCTTTCCGAGAGCCGTCTACAAAAGGCCGAAGCCCTTTTGGAGGAACGCAGGAGAAGAAACCAGAATCTCGAACTGATCGACTGCCTTCAGATTTCGGACAAGGGGCAAATTATCGCAAAGAATGAAGGAATCCGTGGCCTAACGAGGATGCAGTCCCGCCGACAAGCAGAGCAGGCCATCAAGATGCTGGAAAGTCTGCGGAACAATTTGGCCCATTCCCAGGACATCATCTCCTGTGACTGGGGAACCATAGTCGAGTTGTGCAAGGATATGGAACGGGTCATCAGCGGGACCGAGGCAGTTCAGCAGGTACTTGGGGAGAATGGATGATCCGCTAATGCCTCTGATGGGGAAGAAATGAGGAGAGGATTACATGAATCGGCGGCATTTTATCGGTACGTTGGCTGCCAGTGCGGCTTGCACTCATCTGCCGAGGCTCTTGGGCTCGGAACTGCCGCCCAAGAACTATCAGCGGGCCAACACCGACTGGCTAGCCAAATGCCGGTACGGCGTTGGCGTTCATTGGACTGCCCAAACGGTGCCGAGAACTGGCCCGCCGCTGTCATTCCAGAAGGCGGTCGAGGCGTTCAACGTGAAGCAGTTCATCGACACCCTGGTGCATGCCGGGGCCGATTATTTGCTCTGCACCGCCGCCCATGCCTTGCAGATGCTACCTGCCCCGCACTCGGTTATCGACAAAATTCTTCCTGGCCGCACCTGCAAGCGTGATCTGATTGCCGAGATGGCCGATGCACTCGCCGCCAAGGGGATGCCGCTGTTGGTTTATTACAACCATTCCTGCAACGGTGGCCAGGACCGGCCATGGGAACAGGCGGTCGGCTACCACGACAAGGACAAGCAGCGATTCACCCAGAACCTCATGGACATTGTGGGCCGGATGGGCGAGCGATACAAGGACAAGATCAAGGTGTGGTGGTTCGACAGCCCTTATTCCCTTGATCCCCGTGGCCCGCACAACAGCGTCAGCACGGACATGACCGGCTTTCAGTTCCCATGGGAGCGGTTTACGGTGGCGGCCAAACTGGGCTATCCGTCCCGGCTTGTGACCTACAATCCGGGAGTCGCCAAGACGTTCCTTTACACGACCCATCAGGATTATTGGTCGGGCGAACTCGTCAATCTCAAGACCCCGGCCACGGCCAGGTATCTGGACAACGGGCTGCAATGGTTCGGCTGGGCATGCCTTGAGGACCGGGCCTGGGTGCATTACCGGCTCGACACGGAAGTCCCCAAGCCGCTCTATTCTGACGAGGAGATAATTGCCTATGTTCGGACCTGCAATTCCCATCAGGCCCCGATGACGTTCAACGTGGGCATCTACCAGGACGGTACGATGGCCTCGGCCTCGGTGGAGCAGTTGCGTCGATTGGGCGTGGCATTGAGAAAGAAATGACACCGAGCGTTTCTCACGGTGGGCTCCCTTGACGATCTGTGGATACCCAGTATTCTTGAAGTGTGGGCAGGAAGTCCGTACTTGCTCGGAGCCGTGTAGCTGGACGTGAACCACTGCTTCGTAAGATAGGCCCACTCTGGCTTCGCCAGAGTGGGCCTTTTCGTCTCGATTGGAGATTCGCCTACTTCCCCCTTATCACCAGCACCGGCCCTTGAGCAATGACCGGCTTTTCCTTGGTCGCAGGTTTCGTACTGGCTGCGAGTTCCAGCAATTTTTGGTGAAGGGCGGCGAGATTGGCTGATTGTTGCTCTTGGGCAGTCTGCAACGTGCAAATCATTGATGTGGCCTCCGGGTGCGATAGGGCAGAAACCTTATCGGCACGGCCCTCGGATGGCTTTCGGCAGGCCGCCTGCCCCGGCAAAGTCTTCTTTGGCGGCAACTTCGTCAAGAACGATCAGCCCCCAATGCCCGCTAAAGCTCAATTTGCCCGGCCGTCAGCAATTCGACGCCAGCAACAGATAGGCCAGATCGCCCCTCAAGTTCCAGATCCTCAAGGGCAATGACCCCTGCGGCTTCCGGGGTCCAGGCTTCAATTTCCACGATTTCGCCGTTGTTGAAAGTCACTTCGTATTCGTTCATGTTGCGTTCTGCTGGAGCGGTGGAAGTGGACAACCGATGTATATCGGAAGTCGGGCGGCAAACCTTCAATGTTCGTTTACGGCGACCACGATTCCCATCTGCTGAAATACTGCGGGCATCTGCCCTGGATCGAAATGGCCACAAGGGGTGAATTCTATACCATCTCAGGGAAGAATTGCGGTAAGAGATGGATCGAACGGACTGAAAACGATGCCTCGATTGCGGCCAGCGGGAGTCTTTAGACGACTCTTCTCATCGATCTTCCCCAAAAAGCTGGAAGTGCAGGTCCGCAGCGAGGAACTTTCAGACGGCAGGATTGCACTCATCCCCGTTTATTTGCTTGCCGGGCAAGAGGTCGATCCGGCCCTGGTCGGCCCTGATCCAAAGCAACGCATCCTGGGCCACTCTGTCATTGCCGACCCATCAATTCTTTCCGCCTGCCGCCCAGGTGCAGCCACGCTGCCGAAGCGAAAGGCAGCGGAGTACCTTTCCAACCTCAAAAGGAACGGGGTGCTGGTCCAAGGCAAGGCCGAGGTAAAGCCCACCGACGTTCGAGAGGTGAAGCCCAAGGTCATGCTCACCTTGAAGCCAGACGGCACCCTCGATGTTTATTCCCAATTGATGACCGATCTGGGGGTGGTCGTTGCGAAGCCTCTGGACCTGGAGCAACTTCGCCGGGATGAAGGATGGTTCTTTTCGGACGGTGATCTTCTGCATGTAACGACCACCAACACCGCTTGGGACGACATTCTATTCACTGGCGAAACGACCAACTGCCTGACCGGCGTTTCGGTCCCGGAGTTTCTCACGGCCCTCGGCACGTTCAATGGTGAACTCGGCCACGTCGAGAAAGACGGCACGCTCCGTGATTTGGCGGTTTACGGCAAATCGCATGAGAACCGGGTGACGGTCGATGGCGATGCGGACTCGATCCGAGTATCTCCCAGACTTGTCTACTACGGCAAAGATCGTCATCAACACGAATTGACGCCCAGCGATCTGGCCGCCCTGCAAAGAAACCAGGGTGGCTACAAGCCGATTCCCGAAGGCTGGATCTACGTCGATTCCTCGCATGTAGAAAAGTACCGGCAGGCGCATCGGGATCTTCGTGCCCGTCTCGGTAGACTCGACCACATCGAGGGCTCCCGCATCCCGGAAACATTACAAAAGCTATTGGGGCAAGGAGGGTTTCGGTCATCGTGGGAGGTCCATCTGTCCGAGGCCGTCAAAGACGCCCATCGCATCGTTGAAGACCCCGCCGAGGTCGAGTTCCAAGTCGAAGTCGTCGAAAAACATGGTCGGTCGATCCTAGAGATTGTTCCGGCCTACAATCACAACGGGGTTCAACTTGCACATGCCGACTACCTGGAAGCACAGGCCAAGCGGGAGGCATGGATCAGGCGACGGAATACCTGGATCAGCGTTGACAAGGAGAAGTGCAAGCAGATCGACGCCGCCATCAAACGGCTGAAACTTCAGCCCGGTACAAAGGGCTATGCGTTTTCGGCCAGCCTCTATGACAAGATAGTCGAGATCTTCTCGCTGTTGGGCCGCATCGACCGTTCGGCCTCCTACGATGCCTTCCTGGCGCAGCTTGCCGATTTCGACAAGATCGAGGATGTGGACTTGCCCGCCTCGCTCCGGCCGGGAATCACCCTTCGCCCTTACCAAAAGCAGGGATTTAACTGGCTTGCATTTCTACACCGATTCGGCTTGAACGGCATCCTGGCTGATGACATGGGACTGGGCAAGACCCTCCAGACCCTCGCCATCCTCCAGCGGGCCAAGGAGCAAGACGAAGGGAAATCGCCATCGCTGATCATCTGCCCCACCTCCGTGGTGAGCAACTGGCACTCCGAGGCGGAGAAATTCTTCACCGACTGTCCCGTGCTTCTCTATACGGGAACCAATCGGGGCTCGGAGCGACGACGCATTCTTCGCCGTCTGCAACGGTCTCCAAACGGCTTGGCGGGGTCACTGGTCGTCACCAGCTACGACGTTGCCCGCCGAGACTACAAGGAACTCAAGCAGATTCCCTGGCTCTACGTCGTGGTGGATGAAGGGCACAATATCAAGAATCCATCCGCCAAACGCACGAAAGCTATCAAGGCCATTCCCGGCCAGCACAAGCTGGCCCTCACGGGGACGCCCATTCAGAACAAGCTTGAGGAACTGTGGTCTCTATTCGACTTTGCAATGCCCGGCTTCCTGGGCACACGCAGGGGTTTTCGTGACAAGTACGGAAGTTACGACGAGATCGATTGGGATGCGGTGCGGGAAGGGCCAGGGAATCTGAAGGACCGTATCCGCCCATTTGTCATGCGCCGACTCAAGGAAAGCGTGGCCAAGGATCTGCCGCCGAAAATCCTGGTGGACCAGAAGGTCGAGTTGTCGGCCCTCCAGATCGAACTCTACAAGCAAGTTCTGGCGAGTGCCGATTACCGCTGGGTGATGGAGGAGATCGAGGCCAAAGGGATTCAGCGCTCGAAGGTGCTGATCCTGAAGATCTACACCACCTTGCGGTCAATCTGCAATCATCCCGCCCTGGCCAAGGAACTGCACCTGGAAGACACGATCAACTATTGGGACTCGGGGAAGCTGGACTGCCTGAAGGAACTCATGGAGGAGATCGTCGATGGCGAACACCGGACGTTGCTTTTCTGCCAAAGCACGCAGATGCTCGACATCATCCAGGACTTCTTCCGCCAGTGGCAGTTCAGTTTCATCCGCCTGGATGGCAATACGCCGCCGCCGCTACGGCCCGAGTTGGTCAGGGAATTCAACGGCAATCCGGCAATCCAGTGCTTCCTCATCAGCACGAAGGCAGGAGGCACGGGCCTGAACCTCACTGGGGCCGATACCGTGATTTTCTATGACCACGACTGGAATCCGGCCAACGACAGCCAAGCCCAGGACCGGGCCTACCGCATCGGCCAGACGAAGCCGGTGACCGTGTATCGGCTGATCTCCCAGGGGACCATCGAAGAGAAGATCCTCCAGCGGCAGGAGTTGAAGCAAACGATGGCCGACGAGATCATTTCGGCCGAGGAAGAAGGGTTCAAGGACTTGGGCAAGGCCGAATTGTTGTCGTTGTTCCGCCTTGATGATGGCCAGCGAAAGTGAAACCATGCAGCAAATGGAGAAAGGCCGCATGCGATAAGCTGTGAGGATGGGCATATAGCGACGGCAAGAGGAGCGGCGGCAGCGTGCCTTCAGCCTATTGCCGGAATTAACTGCCAAAGCGCCCACACGTCGCAAATGGCATGCTGCTCATTGAAATAGTTGTCTTGAAGAGCTTGTCGAATGTCGCAAGCCCGCTGGTGGCCGGTTACCAACCCAAACTCCGAAAGCTCGGCTTTGGAGAATGCCTTGTCGAAACCGCCGCAATTGACCAATGCACTGTTGCCGCCTTGCACGTCCGTAAGATCGAATCCACGGAAAGTGAAGCGAAAATCGGCAAACGACGCAAAATCTTCAGCACTTGGGTTCTCCATGAGGGCCAGCACATTCGTCCGTTCGTCACCCGCCACTTTCTTCAGGACATATTCAAGATCCGAGAATAGATGGGTCTTGAAGTCCGCCTGGACATTGTGCTGCCAATCCTCGGCGGACAACTCTCGGAAAGTGCTCGGACAAAGGATGCCGTCCAGCGATATGACTTCCCGAACCTGCGCGAGGCCCGACCACTGAATGAAACTCTGCCATGCTTCGCCTGCGGTTGGATCAAAGCGTTTTACGGCGGAATAGACGATGGGCATGGGTGTCCTTATCCTTCGACCGAGTTGTACACAGCCAGAAGCCATTCCGGCTCCTGCTTCGACCATTGGCCGAAGATCCAGTCGTCGCCATACTCTTGTGCGAGATCGGTAACGTGCTTGCCGTTGTAATGCAGATCGTTGATGACTTTGGTGGCGGCCATCGCAGAGTTCTCAAAAGCCGTATCGTTGTGGGTTGGCGAGGACCGTGGCGACGATTTGCTTTGCCCCCTCTTCGGTGATCGCCACACGGATCAGGATCTCGGTCATCGTCGCTGCGTCCCTGGTACTGACAGCCTCGTTCCATTGAGCCAATAGACCGGCCTCGAAAAGTCGTTCGTTCGTGTCCATTCCACGAAAACGGTCGTCGGCCATTCGTGCATCCCCAAAAGAAGCCATCGTTGAAAGCATACCTTTTTGGCAGGGAGAGGCAAATATCGGCCCGGCTGCGAACGGGACCAAGCCCACCCGGCTCTGCGAGCCGGGTGGGCTTTTCCTTTTCGTAGAACCCGGTTGGGCCTTCGCCCGAAATGTTAGTAGTCGTCGCCGCATTGCGACGGTCTATCGAGAGTTTCCGGCGATCCGGCCACACGTGGAATCCGTCACCGTTCCTGCTGAATCGAATGGCAAGATTTGCCCAATGCACAGGCAGACCACGTGAACGCAATAGGCGATACGTGACCAAAAACCTTGGCGGGGCAAGCACTTCCGTCAAAAGCGGATGCCATCGGTGGCTCCTGGCACGCCGAATGCAATCTGGGATTGTCACTAGCATAGCGTATGTCAGACATGACTTACTTCCGAACCCCGTCTTGCTGAAAGGAGACACCCATCGACGATAGCCAACGATGCTCGCTCCGGGTAATTCATTCTTTCCGGGGCGAGGTTTTCCACACAACCAGAGATCGCACACTTCCCGCTTGAAGCGGGCTTATCGTGCCGCATGGCATGTTTCCGCCCTGGCCGAGTATTTCTCGTTCAGGGCGATTTTATTTTTGCGGGTGGGCTTTTTTTATCGACTGATCCTCAACATCTGGTTGCCGCCCTGCTGGAACTCGTAGTCCACGGGCTCGATAGAATACCGATAGCCGTGTTCTTCGACCACACGGAGCACTGAGTCAATATGTGGCGACGACTGCCCGCCGTGGTCAAGGAGAGGAAACACCCGTACTTCTTGGGCCACCCGGCACATCTCGCATATCGCCTGGACGTGAAAATCCGCCGACAACTGGCTGGAATACGTGAAAAGCAGATGCGAGCACAGGGCCAGATCAAACTGGCCGTCTGCAAACGGCAACTGGGGCAATTCGCAGGGCAGATACCGGCCTTCATCTTTTCCTTGCTCGAAGTCCCGCAGGAATTCCTCCATCGCCACCATGCGAATACGGCCCAAATCCTGCGGCGAAGTGATGGTCGTCCACACATAGGCTGATTGGTTGGCGACGAGTTGCTCAACGATGGTCTGGCAGGCTTCCTGCACCCGGCCTCGGATCTGCGCCGAAGAGAACTGATAAAGGGGGTCCACGGACACTACTCTCTGGCCTGTTCGCCGCATCGCTGCGTTGAAGCTGGCCGGGCCGTCGCCGCAGCCAAGGAGCTTCTTTTCCAGGTCGGCGTCGGTCAGAGAGAACATGCGGACGTATTCGTCAAAGTTTCTCCCCCAAGGCACGATTTGGTTGAGACTGAAAGCTAGGCTTTTTTCCATCTTCCAGTGCGGAATCGTAACTTCCTCGAATTGATCGCCAAGTCTTGAATAGCCCAGCTTCTCGTACAGGCCGACCGCCGTATCACGGGCATGGAGGATCATGCGACGATATCCGTTTTGTCGTGCCAATGCTTCGGAGTATGTGATCAGGGCCTTGCCGATTCCTTGTCTCTGCAATTCGGGGACGACGGCCACCTGCCTCATCCGAACATCGCCGCTTTCAAGGGGCCGAAGCACAAGGCATCCCACCAGCCTATCGCCACGATAGCAGACAACATGGTGAGAATCCTTTTCGGCATCCAATTCTTCAGCGGAGAACTGGAGGCCCAGGGGCCTTCGCAGGATCGAATCCCTGAGATCCACCGTTGCCCAGTATTCAGGGGAGCCGTGTACGACTTCGCAGATTGCCAGATGTTCGTTCACTGGATTGTCAGCTTCCAAGATCAATTCCCCATTCGTCCTTCACTAAGTCAGGCACGACCTCAAATGCCGCCCGCCCATCGGCCCACTGAATCATCTCCCACGTCTTGGCGGCTGGCGTACAGAGCTTCTGCGGCGCAGGGATCATGCCCACCCGGCCCAGGTCGAGGCGATCCGCATCCCAGCAGGTCTGGATTGTGATGGCGGCCTCGGTTTCTCCGTCCGTGTGACCGGCGCAGGCTTCGTAAAGAAGATCGAACTCGTCGTTGGAGAGATCGAACCAATCCCCACGGAGTTCCAGGGCCAAATCACCGCCACGCTCGCCGTGCCCGTCATCATGTCCTTCGTTCACACGCCGGGAATCATGAAAGATGGCAAAGAGTTGGACGACCTCCACATTTGCCGTGGTTCCCTTGGCGAGCCGCAGTCCATTCTCCAATACCCTGGCCCAGTGGCCGACACCGTGGGTACCGTGCCAGGGCAAGGCATAGTCTTCGAGGATTCGGTGGATGATGGGCTTGAGAACGAGCATCCTGCTACTCATCGTCCGTAAAGATGTGCGTCTCGCCGTCGCTATCCAGATATTCCATGACCACCCTTGGGCCACTGCGGACGGCCTCGGCCAGTTTATCCAGGAGCGTTTGGAACGGCATCTTCGCATATTCCTCGCCGGTCAGAACCAAAAGCGGATCGACGTACCGCTGGCCGTGTTTTGGAGTGCCCTTCCTGGTTTCTTCGGTCACGAAGACCACGGCACGGTTGTATTCCGCTTGTCCCTCCTCATCGGTTTCCACGGGCGGCGGCAAGAAGTCTCTGTAAGGGTCGCCCTTTTCATAGCCGCAGCCGGGCGTCGGGCTGCCGATGTGCGGCGGAACAGCCTGGGCCGTCACCTTCACCCACTTTGGCGAAGTGAAGGACGATGCCGGGTCTTGGATCTGAATGGTCCACAGCGTTGCGTAGATGCTCATGTTCAAGTCCTAATGTTTTCCGCCGATCCCCAACTCCTCCGCATGCGGTTTCAAGGCGTCGATGACGAACTGAATGTGCTCGTCGAAGTCCACCCCCAGCAATTCGACGCTGCTCTTGATGATCTCCCGGTCCACCTTGGCGGCGAACGCCTTGTCCTTGAGCTTCTTCTTCACGCTCTTCGGTTCCAGAGTGGCGATACCTTCGGGCCGAACAAGGCAACAGGCAATGATAAAGCCCGTCAGTTCGTCACAGGCCAACAAGCACTTGTCCATCATCGTCTTCGGCGGCAGGCCCCAGGCAGTCTGGTGGAATGAAACGGCATAGGCAACCTCCTCTTCGCCATGCTCCTTGAGCCAATCCACGATCCGCTTCGGATGATCTTCCGGCCACTGGTCATAGTCGGCATCGTGCAGCAGGCCGGTGATGGCCCAAACATCAGGATCGCCGCCATACTTGGAAGCTGCCGCCCGCATCACGATCTCGACGGAGCGGGCATGGCCAAGGAGGGACGGGTTCTTGGTCCACGCTTGAAGTTGCGCAAGTGCTTGGTCGTGTGTAAGTGGCATAGTTGCTCCCAGGTTACTTTGTCTTCAGGCTTGTCGCAAGTTCCTCGATCAACGCCTCCTGCCCGGCCTTGATCTTCTTCCTCGCCGTTTCCAAGTCGAACCACTCGGCCCGGTCGATCTCCGGGAAATCCATTTGCCGACCGGACTTCGGCGGCCACTCCATCGTGAACATGTTGCTCTTGATGGCCTTGGAATCGCAGTCACTCTCGAATGCCCAAGCATGGACGATCTTGCCGCCCTTTTGCTGGATGGGCTTTAATGGAATGAATGTGCCGGTCGGTGTGATGCTCGTCTCCTCCTCGAACTCCCTCTGGGCCGTAACAAGCAAATCTTCATCGGCATCGGGTTCGCCCTTGGGGATCGTCCAAGAGCCGTCGTCCTTATTCACGAAATAGGGACCGCCAGGGTGGGCCAGTAGGACTTGGAGGGCTCCATCCTTGAAACGGTAAATCAGCAGACCGGCGCTGAGTCGGGGCATGGCAGTTATTCATCCTACCTTCTTTTCGGCAATTCCCACCATCAGCCCGACATGGGCGCAACGGCGCAGATTCTCGACCAGTTCTTCGTAGTTGTCGCCAAGGATTTCTGGCTTCGCCACGACAATGATCTCGAATTCGCCCTTCTTCGCATCCTCCCAGAGACGTAGTAGGCCAGAAAACTTCTCGTCGTAGGGCAGGAGGCGGGTGGCATCGAGATCACGAACATAACTCGCCATCTTCAGCTTCTTATCACGCTCCCAGGGAAACCCGCCATTCGTGTGATGGGTCATAAAGATTCCTTCGTATTTTCAAATGAGGGCACCGATCCTGAAATCGTCATTGTATCGAGAATCAGAACGTCGTCCAATCGGCTTCGCATCACGGGCCGACATGCGGTAGAATGTTCTCATGAAAGTCATCTCCCTCCAATCTGGTAGTAACGGCAATTGCATCTACGTCGAGACCGATGGCGTCAAGCTACTTATCGACGCCGGGATCAGTGCCAGCGATGTCCAGGGGCGGCTCGCCATTCATGGCCGGGATGCAACTGCGGTCGATGCGGTCCTGATTTCTCACGACCATATCGACCACTGCCGAAGCATGGGCATTTTGAACCGCACTTTCGGCTTGCCGATCTACGTAACCGCCAAGACCTTCGAAGCAGCCAAGCGATTCTCCTTGGGCGAAATCGGAGACCTTCGGTTGTTCGCAGCCGGGGAAAAGATTCAATTCGGCAACGTGACGGTGGAAACGATTCCCACGCCCCATGATGGTGCGGATGGTGTGGTGTTTGTCGTGGACGATGGCAAGCACCGCATGGGTATTTTGACCGACTTGGGGCACGTCTTCGACGGCCTGGCCGACGTGATTGCCTCATTAGACGCCGTGCTGCTGGAGAGCAATTACGATCCCGAAATGCTCGCCAATGCCTCCCGCCCAGAATGGCTCAAGGAACGCATTGCAGGTCTGGGCGGGCACATCTCCAACTTCGAGGCCGCCGAGCTTCTATTGGCATCGGCGTCGAAACGAATGAAATGGGCGTGCCTGGGCCATCTCTCGCAGGACACCAACACGCCGGAGTTGGCCCTGGAAACGCATCGCAAGATTTTGGGCGACCGACTGCCGTTGTTCGTGGCGACCCGGTACGAAGTGAGTGAAGTGATGGAGATTGGTTGAAACCGCTTGCGTTCTCCTTCCTGTTCCTCACCTCTTCGGCTCATCCACCTTCTTTGCCGTTCGTTTCTGTTCAAGCAGCCATTCGTATAATGCGGGCGTGTTATAGGCTTGCGTCCACGAATCATGCCCGGCCTCTGGATAAATCGTGAATTTTGGTTCGCCGCCGTTCTTCTTCAGGGCATCGACCATCTTCTTGGAATTCTCAATCGGCAATGTCCGGTCTTTTCCGCCGTGGAACACCCAAGCGGGAATGTGGGCGATTTGCTTGGCTTTGCCTGGATCACCACCGCCACAAATGGACACGATGGCGGCGAATCGGTTCGGTTGATACGCAGCCAGCAGCACCCCATGACGATCACCACGGGCCACCAGGGTCTTGAACACCTGCTCTGGAGGCATTCCGATGTCCCTGGCGACATGGTCAGCACTCAGATCGTCCGGGTCAACCTCGTACTCCCGGATTTCGTAGTGGATGCCGAGCGTGTCGAGGATTCGCATGGCATTGGTCTTCATGGTCAATCGCTCGCACGGCGGGGCAGATCAGCACTGAGTCTAGGCATGGCTGAATTCCTGTTGGTTTACTCCCGAGAGAACACGACTAGATCATCCCGTATGACCGCACTGATCTGCTCTTGCTGAAATCGCTTCATCAGCACGCCTGCTAGTTCACCTGCCCATTGGATGATGTCCTCATCGGAATCCTCCCGCAAAGGGTAACGTACCACGGCGATTTCCCAACCCTCCTCCACGTAGTCCTTGCTGATGAACGTCGTTGGCGTGAGTCGGACGGGAATCGGCGGTTCGTCGTGCTTCGTCGTTTGTTGGAATTCAGAGATGGCCCGCACGATATGGTGCGAGGCATATTGCTCTTCCCCATACCCCTTACGGGAACCCATGTAGAGGCGAACCTCGAATGCTTTCGTTCTCGTTAGTGCCTTCATGTTCCAGTCCTTGTCGCTTGTTTCGCCTCCGTTCATCGTCCCGCCAGAAGCTCCTGGTGATTCATCTCGCTTACCTGCCCGTTAAGCGTCCACAGATCGTAAAGCAGTCCGAGGCCCACCAGCCCGCCGCTAAGCAAATAGATGATGCCGGTGATCCACTTGCCCATGTAGAAGCGGTGGATGCCGAAGATCCCCAGGAAGGTCAGGAAGATCCAGGCCAGCGTATAGTCGATGGGACCGGCCTGATAGCGAAGGTCGGCCCGACGAGCCATTCCGGGGATGAGGAACAGGTCGATGATCCAGCCGATCAGCAGCAGGCCGCCCGTGAAGAACCAGATCGTGCCGCTGATCGGCTTGCCAAAGTAGAATCGATGCGAACCCAAGAATCCGAAGATCCAGAGGATGAAGCCGACCAGGACGGAGTGGGTTTCGTTGTACTGAGTCATCGCCAATTACTCCCGTAGGGCCTCTGCATCACTTTGACTTGTCTGATTTCTTCGGCATCCGCAAACCCAAGTAAATCGAGCCGACCTCTGCGACTACCTCTTGACGAGAAGGAATACGAGTCCGATGATCCCGCCAGTTACCAAAAACGTGCAGCCCAATACGATTGCAACGAGGGCTCCCGGTGAGATTCCGTATTGAGTGCGGTAAGGATCGAAGTCCAGCCCCGCATCGCCTGCCCTTGCACTGACCGGACGCTTGAATCGCAGACGTGAATCGTCGAACTTCTCCACAAGAGTCCAACCGGCCTTGGCCTCCTCCGCACAGACTTGCCGAAACACTTCCGGGTTCTTGAACGCCATCGTATTGGCACGAATGATCTTGAACTCCCAGTCCCCTTGTAGATCGGCATCGGTATATTTCGTCATTTCTTCTTCCTCCTGTTGCCGCCGTCTGGCCTCAGCGGCGGCAGCCGCAGCCCCAGCGCTCATGGAATACTCCTCTTATTGAGTTACCTTCACCCACTTCCAATCATATTTCGTCTTGCCGTCGCCGTCGAGCAGCAGCAGGCAGTCCTCCGTCAGTTCCAAGATCGGCTCGTCCACGTGGTCGCCCACCGTGCTGAGGATCATCTTGACCTGGCCTTCCGGCTCGCCGCTGATGGTCTGATTTTTCAGATGGCCGTCTTTCGATGACCATTTCATATTGAACTTCAACCGGGGAGCCGATAATGCCGCCCGCCAACCGCTCAACTCCACGATCATCGTGCCGGTGCCGTCCTCCTTGAGCGTCATAGTACGTTTGTTCTGGTATTCGTCTTTCCATGTGCCGACGACCAAGCTGTGTTTTTGGGCATCTGGATCGGCAGGCTGTGATTGGGACATCTGCCGGGCGAACTTTTCGGATGCCGATCTATTCCAAAGGACGAGTCCAGCTATGCAGACGATAAGGACGACCGCAGCAACGGCGACGATTCGCCAGCGGCGGCGTGGAGGCTCATTGGGTGTAGGGGATTCTGTCATGGCAATCGATATTTCTCCTGTGTTCCATGTCATCCCCGATAGAAATCAATCCACCCCAACTCCAGGCTCTTCGATTCGCCTTCCAAAAGGGTCTTCGGCAGCGTGATCTCAAAATACCCGCCCTTGCCAGGAAGACCCTTGACCGGCCTGCCCGCAGAATCCAGGACTTTGATCTCTGTTCCCGGCTCCCGCTCCTCCTCTTTACCGATCTCGGTCAAGTACAGCCGCTTGGTATTCCCGCTGTGACATAGGACCGACCCCGTGAGCTTGATCTTGCCGTTGGACACGGCGAACGACTCCAGGCCGCTGAGGTGGAGGCGAAGGACAATGGTCTTCGGCCATTTGCCTTTCGCCAAGGTGACGGTGGCACCGCCGATCCCACTCTGGCTGGACACGTCCAATGTGGCGGTGTCCTTGTCGATTGTCGTCATCTTGATCTTATCGGCGGGCTTCTTGGTGGTGATTTCGATGGTGGTCTCTTTCATCGGGGCTTCATCTCCCTCCTTTGCCGCTGGTGCCTTCAAGAGTTCCTTGGCTTTATCACTGTCGATCTTCTCCAACTTTACAATCGGACGTTCGGGGGAGGACACCCCTTCCTTGGTCACGTAATCGTGATGCCAAGACAGCAGCACATAGTCGCCCTTCTTCAGGCCCTTGACCGTTTCCAAGATTTTGGGATCGCCCTTGGGGTTCTTGTCGTAGTCGCTGACCTGGACCAGGAAGTTCTCCTGCTTTGGATCACCATACTGGCCGTGTTTTTCGTATTTCAGGGATTTCTTGACCGTGAAGGTAGCGAACTCGCCGGAATCGCCGCATCGCTCGGGACAGAGTGCTGTCCGACCCATGCACAGCCGGAACTTCAAGCCGTCAAAGACCGCCAGCGTTTCATGTTTCGCCAGCAGTTGCCGTTTCTCCGTGGGTTCTTCGGCTGCCGCCGCCAACGTGACCAAAGAAATGACGACACCCGACATCAATAATCCCGGCGTTTTCATGGCATTGTTCCTTGTTCTAGCCGAATCACTTCACTTTCTGCACCACGATGTCCTTGAAACGGATCAGCAATTCGCCGCCAGGATGGATCTGAAGCCCGATTTGCCCTTTCATGCCGACGTTATGCTTGTGATGAGCTTCGTCATCGAGCCGTCCCGCTCCATCATAGTCGGCAATGGTCACGCCGTTAATGACCGACTTAATCTTCGTTCCCCGGCAGACGATGTAGACATCATTCCATACTTCCTGGTTGTCCGAGTGAAACCACTTCCAACCTTTAGGGGCATGACTTGGCTTCGCATTGGCCGGGTCTCCCACGTCGGGCCAGAGCCAGATTCCCGCCTCTCGGGTTTCGTCGTAAATGAAGCCACACCGCCAGGGACCGGGTGGGTGGATATCGACTTGGGGACCGTCAAGCCAAAGGGCATGGTCATCGTAGCGGCTGCGAACTTGGATTCCGCTGTTGCCGGTACTCTTGCTGAAAGTTTGGATCTTCAGCGTCAACTCGAAATCGTCGTATTCTTTCTCCGTCATCAGCCACATGTAGTTGTGCTTGCTGCCAGGAGGCGTTTCAGCGGTGATCGTACCGTCAACGACCTTCCAGTAGCCGGTCTTGTCCTTGTCTTCGGGACGGCATTTCACGACCCAGCCGTCGAGGGACTTGCCATTGAAGAGGCTCGTCCAGCCGGTATCGTCTTTGATCCATTTCGCAATATCTTCAATGACGACCGTCGCCACATTGCCGGGAGTCGAATACTCCGCAGGCGTGCTCTTGCCTTCGCCTTCGACGAAGAGATGGTTCAGTTTGGGATAGGAAATGAAGATCACGTCCTTCCGTGATCGCAATGCCTCCTTCCAATTTGTGAAGTCCTCCATCGTCACCTGGTAATCTCGCTCCCCTTGCAAGACCTGAATCGGCTTCGACAATTCCTTGGCCGCATTGCCGGGATTGTATCCCCGCAGGTCCAACCAGTAGTTTGCTGGAACTCCCAGTGGCAGTTCGGTCGTGGACGTATCCTTGGATAATTGTGCCGACTTCACCCTTGCGACTTGCTGCTCAATCTCTTTGAGCTTTGTGTGAGCTTCCTGGGACATCGTTCCATCCAGCGAAAGGATGTACTTTGTCTGTTCCAACATCAAGTCCTCCAAGGGCCTCGTCGATCCCGCCAAGCTGATGAATCCCGCAATCTTGGGATTGGCCTTGCCGATCCTGGGGATGAGCATCCCGCCGAGACTGTGCCCCAGCACGAAGATTCTCTTTGGGTCGATCTTTTCCTCGGACGCCAATGCCTCGACGGCGGCCACTACATCGTCAACGGTTTCTTCCTTGACCGTGATGGTGTTCACCGATAAGGCCATCATGATCTGGTGGTGCTTGGTACGCTTCTCATAACGGAAGACGGCAATTCCCCGTGACGCCAATCCATGCGCCAAGTCACGGAAGGGCTTATTGGGGCCGATGGTTTCATCCCGGTCGTGCGGCCCGGAGCCATGTACCAAGATTACACAGGAGAAAGGGCCAGCACCTTTGGGAATCGATAGCGTGCCGGGCAGCCGCCAGATGCCCTTGCCGATGCTGACCTCCTTTTCCTCAAACCTGGAGGCATCGGCGTAGGATGGTGGCTTGTATCGGCCCGAGGGAACGAAAAACAGGCCGGTGATCTTGTTCTCGGACGTGAAGACGACCTTCGTATCGAGCTTCCCTCGCTGAAACTCGCAGGTCACATAGACCACCTCGTATTGTTGGACCTTTTCCATTGTCGTTTCGTTCGCCCGCCGAAACAGTCCGTGCTGCTTGGTCAAACCGTCCCAGACCTCTTTCGACTTATTGCTGGGGAGAGCACTCGTCATGGTCGGGTCGAACGGTTCGACGGCTTTGTCGAAATGACCCGCCGCCATTTGAGCAACCAGTGTCTTTGCCATGTCGAGTTGCTTGGCCGAGTGATCGTCGTCAGCGAACATCGGGGTCTGGGCGGCGATCAGAGCGACGGCAGCGAATAGGATGGTTCGGAACACGGCATTATCTCCTACCTTGCCCCGCCGAATTTCACCTTGGCCGTCTTCGGGGCGGCGAAAAAGTCATTGCCGAGCCGGTACGCCTGTCCTTGAACGACTGTCTTCGGCACCTTGACGAAGAACGTGATGATCTTGCCGTCTTTCCCGTCTTTAGTCTCACGTGCCAGCTTGCCAAAGGGTGGCCCCGAACTGCCCCATGCCACATGAACCACATCCTCTTTGGCGAAATCGACGTTGCCGGTAATCTGCTTGGCAATTTCCTCTCCGAACGCCTTCTTCATCTCTTTCTCGGCGCTGGCGACGGTGACGCCCGGCTTTCGTTGCAGATTTGCCGCCGCCAACGGGTCCACGGCGACGGCGATCTTCCGAACTGACTCCGGTTTTTTGGCGGGTTCTTTTGCACTGGCGGCGTGGGACAGCACGGCCAGGGCGGTGATGGCGAGGACGGTGGTTCGGGGCATGGCTTTTTCCTGTGCGGGGGGTCGCCGCCATTATACGACTTTTCCCGGTCGGCGGGATAGATAAGGTATGAAACACCCGACCTTCAGAACATGGCTCGAACATCGCAACGAACACGGCCCGCTGGTCAATGAAATCGACAAAGTTATGCGATTCATTGTGCAGGCGGGCGAACGGGGGATCACCCGAGCGGACCTCCGTAATGTCAATTGGCATTTTGCCTTTACGCGGAAACGACGTTCCGCAAAACGCAGGGCATCGTTCAGGAGACTACGAATACGATCAGCATCGTCTGGAATTTTGTCCCCCGTGATCGTAAAGTGGCGGTCTTTGGTACTGCGTGGACTTTGGAATGCAAACCTCAGTGCATTATCTTCAGGCAGACCGATTGTGATGGAGTAGCACATGACGGGCGACTCGGCTATCGGGAGGTTGACGGTTCCAGGCGAAAGACGGCCTCTTCCTGATATTTCGGCAAGTTTTCCGCGAACGAACTGGAATAGAGGATAAAGCGGTCAATCGGCACGGATGGCACCCCGAACCCCCGATGTTGATCCAAGTATTGCTCGATGAAGCCAGTTGGGGCGGGTTCGTTCAGGCGGGCCAGGGTGATGTGAGGGGAATAGGGACGTTCCTCAGAGCGAAAGCCAATGGCATCGGCCAGGAGGGTGGCAATCGAGTGATGAAGTTTCAACAGTTCCGCGTTAGGCTCCACGCCCGCCCACAGTACCTTCGCGTGTCGTTCGGACGGGAACTGTCCGACTCCTTTCATGGCGACGGTGAATGGGGCCGTCCTTACCGTCGCCAAGGCTGACCGAACAGCATCGAGAGCGACCCCCCCGAGGAAATGCACCGTCAAGTGGAACTCTTCACGGGGAAGGATTCGCATCCCAGGAACGGCGGGCGGCTGAACCGCAATAAGGCGATCTCGGGCCTCGTCAGGGAGCGGAATGGCAACAAAATAGCGAGGCATGGCATCCTTTCTCACCTTCGGCTAGTGGGACTGGCCCCATAGAGCCACTTCATAGACGATTTCGGATGGGTTGAGATCATGTTCAAGGAGACCGCAACCCGGTGGTCGCCACAGCCAACAGCAAACCCACACGCGAAAACTGGAAGCAATATGATACCGGGAAGGCTGCATCCATGATTCTGTCGGCCTCGGTGAAAAACCTCTACCGTATGTAATACCCGCTCACCCGCCAATTGCCGTCACTGTCGAGCTTCGGCGTCACCGTCTCGATGGCCGCCTTCTTGTTCTCGAAGACGGTCTTGAACTGGATCACGACGTACTCGCCATCGGGAGCCCCTGGCAGGCTCGTCCGGTACTCCTTCTACTTGACCTCCCTGGATTTCAACTTGCCCAGCGGCTTTCGGGCTGCATTCAAGGACTTTGCGAAGTCGTCCTTGGTGACCGCGTTCTTCAGGTAGTCGGCGGCGACATCCCAGCTTTCGCTGTACTTGCCGTCATCGGTCAGGGCCAGCCAGGACTCAGCAGTGGCGACAGCCTGCTTCTCGGCTTCTGAATGGTCGTTCTTGGAAGGCGGTTTTCCTGTCGTAACGTCGAAAGCCAGCGTCCGCTCCTCCACCGTCTTTACGACGTAGCGACCCTTCTCGTCCAGGCCAAGGTAACTTCCCCACAGGTAATGCGAGGCGGTTCGCTTCAGGCTGGACTGGTCTTTGAGCAACTCCCCAAGCGTCACCGTGTTGATGGGTTTTTCCTTGTTGTAGAACCGGATCATCGGTTCGTCCTTGGTGACGTTCAGCGGCAGGAGATTGATGCCGCCGTGTCCCACGATCAGATGCTCACCGTCGTCGGCAAGATGGGCCGCGCGGAACCAACCGGGCATCGCCCAGGATTTTGTTCGCTTGCCTTCACCTTCGACCCGAAAGATCGTGGTGGTTGCGGGGTCCGGTTCCATCACGACACAGAACTTCTTGTTGGGCGACCAGACCTCTTTCGTCGCCGGTGGCGGAAGGGGCGTGTCGGCCATGAGTTTTGCTTGGACGACAAGGGTCACGGCGAAGAAAAGTAGGTTGGCGGTGGTCTTCATGGTTCGTCCCTCCTGGCCTGGATTCCGGTATGCCCATAAGTCTACACCCCCTGGTGGTGAAGTCAATTAGGGCCGGGATTCTGCACCGGTGTTCCAGCATCGCAGCCACCCACACCCCAAGTACAACACCCCCGCGCCCAGCATCGCCCCGAACACGATATTGAACCGAATCCCGTGATTCACGACGGCGAAGAAGGCGAATCCGCCCAGGATCAGCAAGCCGCCGATGCCCTCCCATTTCCACGCGACGATCATGCCGATCATCATCGTCAGCATGGCGGCGAAGAGCAGGTTCACGTCGAGTGGCTGGGCGAACGGGTTGGGGAGGCCCTCACCGATGGCTATGGCAGCGATCAGGACGAGGATCGCCGTGCCTAGGAGGCGGGCGAGCCAGCGGAGGGCGAAGGCGACGGAATGGAGGCTGGGCATGACCATATTGTAAAGGCGGTGTCTGCCCTGGAATGTAACGGGGCCGGGCCGCCAATCGCTCCATCCGGCTGTCTCGCAACACGGGTTCGAGGCGAAGAGCCTCTACTTTCCATTTTGGGCGTTTTTGGATGTCTACTTTGTCTACTTTGCGGCCCCGAAATGTCTACTTTGGTCGAAAATCGAAGTTTTCTTGGTTCCGAAATGGCGTCGTAAACGAATGGTCCGCAAAGAGTTGTGACTACGCGCCAGGTCCGCCCGCCGCCTCCACAGAAACGGCTTGCGATAAAAATCGCAAGCCGTTTCTGTTTCTTGACTTATGAAAACAGCCTTGGAGCCGATTTGACGTAAGTCCTTATGTCATGTCTGATTCCACGCTGTTCGTGTCTGATTTCTTGGGTATAATGCCCAAGATCAGACACTTGACTCCACTAAATCGACGAGACGCAAATGGCTACTAAAAAGGAACTCGGGAGGGACTCCAAGGGTTGCTACTTCCGCAACCTCGGCTGGAAGAAGGCCCCGAAAAAGTAAATAACCATGATCCTTGCTCGACTGGAACAAGCGGACCGCTACCTGGCTCTCCATCCCGATTTCCCCGCCGCCATCGCCTTCCTCCGTGGCCAGCCGCTGGCTGATTTGCCCCTGGGGCGGATCGAGATTGCCGGGGCCATGTACGCCATGGTTTTCCGGTCGCCCGCCCGCCAGCGATCCGAGGCCCACCTGGAGGCACATCGCAAGTACATCGACATCCAATACCTGATCTCCGGCGACGAAGAGATGGGCTGGAAAACAGGCAGCCGCTGCCAACGGCCACACGCCCCGTACGATGCCGAGAAGGACATCGAGTTCTTTACCGACCCACCCGACAGCTACATCACCGTGCTGCCGGGTGAGTTCGTGGTCTTCTTCCCGGACGACGCCCACGCCCCGCTGATCGGCACGGGCGTGGTCCACAAGGTCGTCATCAAGGTGCCGACGTAACGGCATCACCTGCCGCTTACTCGCCCGTACCGCCCTGCCAGTTGTTGGTAGTACATACCGCTGGTGCCGGTGACGGTCCAAGGCTCGATGGGCGAACCGCCCCAGGAACTGTTGACCAGGCCCACGGGCACATCGAGATCCTAGTGCAGCCGCCGACCGAAGAAGTAGATGAGGATCTTTGCTATAACTCTTTCGACCGCACGACAATCATCTTCTTGACCTGCATTTCGGCCATTGTATGCGAAATCCCGCCGACGCCGAGGCCCGACTGCCGCAGGCCGGCAAATGGCATCCAGTCGACACGAAAAGCCGTGTGATCGTTGACCATTACGGCCGAGGCGTCCAGTCGCCGTGCGGCCCGCAGGGCCGTGTCGAGATCGCGCGTAAAAACGGCCGCCTGAAAGGCATACGGCAGGGCATTGGCCCGTTGGATAGCTTCGTCCAGGACGTCAAACGGCGAGACGCAGACTACCGGTCCAAAGATCTCCTGCTGCATCACGCGCGTGTCGGCCGGCGGATCGAAGAGCACGGTGGGCGCGTAGCAGTTGTTCGGCAAGGCACGGCCACCGCAAAGCAAGCCTGCCCCGGCCTGCACGGCCTCCTGCACCCATTCGTCGACCCGCGCCACTTCGGCGGGACGAATCAAAGGCCCAACCTCGGTTTCCAGATGTGTGGGGTCACCGACCTTTAATCTGTCCGCGGCCGCGGCGATCCGCGCGGCCAGTATATCGGCGATCCGTCGATCGGCAAAGATTCGCTGCACCGAAACACAGACCTGCCCGGCATGATAGAAGCCGCCTTTAACGATGAGCGGCACCGCGTAATCGAGATCGGCGTCGGCCGCCACGATCACCGGCGCCACGCCGCCATGTTCCAGCGAGCAACGTGTGCCGGGGGCCAACTGCCGCCGCAGCCGCCAGCCGACGTCGCCGCTGCCGATGAACGTGAAGAAGGCAACTCGCGGATCGGCAACGATCTGATTGGCGACGTCCAGATCGATGGTTACCAGCGGTTGGCACCACGCGTCGGGCAAGCCCGCTTCGCGGAGGATTTGCACGAGGCGGAAGCACGAGAGCGGCGCGGCCTTGGCCGGTTTGACCACCACGGGACAACCGGCCGCAAGTGCCGGGCCGATCTGGTGAGCGATCAGGTTCAGCGGATGATTGAAGGCCGAGAAGGCCAGTACCGGCCCGATTGGCTCAAGTTGCGTGAAGGCCAGGCGTCCGCCGGAACTCACGGTGCGGCCCATGGGAATCTCCTCGCCGGCCTGCGAACGCAAATGCTCGCCGCACAAGCGGATGCTGTCGACGGCCCGATCGGCCTCGACCAACGAATCGATCAATGGCTTGCCGCCTTCCCGTGCAGCTTCCAAAGCCAACCAATCGCGGCGCTGCTGGATCAGATCTGCCGCACGACGAAGGATTTCGATCCGTCGCGCCGGGGTGAGCCAGGCATCGCGATCGCGAAACAATGATTGGGCCGTTGCCAAGGCATGCCTTGCTCCGTTGAGATCGACCTGATCGAATGTGGCGATTAATGATTGGTCGAGCGGAGAGCGTACCTCGCCCAGCGTAGCCGCCGCGAGGGCGTCAGGAATCATCAGTGGGAAGTGGTCGGACATGCGAATGAGGGGATGGAGGTTAACGATATTGGAGGGTTGAGTAACGCAAATGAAAATGCAATATGGGTGACCGCTGAATCATCCCGTTATGAGCAAGAAGTTGACTGGCCATCGCGGTGACTCCTTCGTAAAGTGGCCTATGGTCCGATCAGCGGTCGATCGCCGCCCGGTGAGGAATTATACCAGGATCACACGGTATGGGGCCTGGGTGCCCTACGTGGCCGCGGGCATGGCGTTGGGTGCCTTGGTGGCAAAGACCACGGGCAACGAGCTTCGCCCGATCCTGGGCTGGCTGGTGGCCTGGGCATGCTGACCACCGACACCGTGGGTTTCGGCCTGATCGTGGCCTGTTTAGCACCCGTGGGGGCGTTCCTGGGGATCTGGCTGCTCAGGGTCATCCCCCAACGCCCCTTTGAGATGCTGGCCCTTTCCCTGGCCGGTGTGGCCGCGGTACGGTTGATATGGCTGCCTTGGCTCCGCCCGCACAGAAGCCCATGGGGCGGATGCAGATTGACGTTCGCCTGCGGCCCGGCGACCCGATCACGGCGGACACCGAGGCGATCATGGGCATCTCCGACATCCGGCGATTCGCTGTTGACGTATGTCAGGGCAATTTAGAAATGTCACATCGCTAGCAACTTAGAAATGTCATACCGCTGACGTTTCTTCGGGCACTACGGGAAAGTTGCGTTTGAGCGAAAAAGGGCTTCCCAGGGCGGAATGTGACATTTCTACCTTGCCACACCCTGTGACATTTCTACTTTGCTCCGACATTCGCTGTTGACGTAGCGACGGCGCGGACCGAGAATGGGAGAGTACAGTCCCTGTCCGAAGGATTGCGTGCGCAACCCACGGGGCCGGAGGCGAAGCTGCCGACCGCTCATTGCGACAGTTCGGCAGCCAGAGTATTGTTGGCGGCGACAGCATAGAGGTATCAGCGAGGACCAACCATGGCCGACCGGAGCAGTACCGGCTGGGTGAATGACGTGAGGGGTAGCCCACGAATTGAGGGCAAGCTCGAAATCGCCACGAGCGACACAGGCATATTCATCGGCGGCGACCCCAAGGGCCTTCGCTCTCTAGCTGAACTCCTTGCTTGGGTTGCGAATGTTGATCAGGGCTGTTTGTCTCATATGCCCGATGGAGAACGTTTCCACGTGCATCTCTATCCGGAGGACGCACAAGGGTTCGGTACCCTGACTTGTTTTTCAGAAGAGACGGAATTGTGCAGGCTGGACGCAAAAGGAACTGGCGATCTACCTCGTCACTTGGACGAACGGCAGCCGCCTAGACGCAGCTTGAAGGAGGAGTGACGCCAACACCGCCTGGCCGCATCGCTGCTGCGCAGCCGCCTTGCCAGTGGTTCCGGCCATGCACCTTCGATAGAATAGACCGTAGTTCGGGCTTGGCTGGCGTCGGAGAATACGGCGTCGGCCAGCCTTCCGTTGGCTACACCCACGACTTCACCCTGGCCGTGGTCGAGGCCACCTTAGACGTTGGACTGCAAATGATGGGACGATGAGATGAGAGCATTCTTTCTTTGCATGTTGATCGTATCGGTTCTAGCTGTTGTCTATGATTTCTGGGCGGCGGTTAGCGATATGGCTCACAACCAATACCAAGGTCGGCATGATTTACTCGATACCAGCCGACCGCAGCCTGAGCATCTCAGTCCGCACTTCGGTTTGACTCCAATGGAGCTTGCCTCATGCGACCCGTACATTGCGAACGCGTATGAGCAGGCAGTTTACGATGGATACAAATTGGGGACTGGGTATTTTGGGAGGCAGCGACGGTATTTTGCCTTAGCCGGTCTTCTCTTTGTGACCAGTTGTTGTGGCATCGGTGCAATTCGGAAGGGTAAAGAGAACCTGGTCTGAGCACATGCAAGCGCGTCCGGTAGCCGCCAACCTGCCACGGCCGCATTGTCGCTGCGCGACCGCCGCTTCGTGATGCGGGGCGTGGGATGCGGGTAGAATAGACGGAAGTGAGAACCTATGAGGTCGGGGACTACGGCGGCTGCCGTGGCCTCCGTTGGTCTCGTTGAACATATCGGACGGGAGTAATCCGTTCATGGCCGAAGCCCGCGAGCAAGTCGAGGCGAAGAGATTAGCATACGGCTGGAACTTCCCGCATGTCTGGCTTTCCTTTTTAGCCGCCATCTTCTTGCAGTCACTTATTCTCCCGTGCATGTGCATGGAAGGCACCGTCAAGGGCTGGATCGCTCTTGGCGTCGACATGCTCGTCCTGATCAGAGTGGCTATCGCATGGGTCAGAAATGAGACAGGACGTGGGTGGTTGTTCTACGTGATCTTGCTCTACACATCGGCTTTCTGGATCGAGGGAATCGTTTGGCTCTACACGGGACATCATTGAGGACCAACACGGGCTGGCCGCAGAGCGGGACGCCTAGCTATGTTGCGGACCGCTCGACCTTGGTAAAATGAAGCCGGCGTCGGGTAGACTTACCGTTCAGATCGAGCATCGCATGCTGAAGTCCAATCGACGAAAACTCCTGGCAATCGTTGTCCTGACAGGGCTGATCCTGTGGATTGGCTCCTCGGCATTGGTTACCTGGATGTTTACACGACGAAGCAGCGCACCCTTTCCCGAACCCACGCCGCAGGTCACCTGGGCCAACGTCGAGGCCCACCGCTTGGAAACGTTGGACAGCCAGCAGATCGGAGCGTGGCTCGTGCGCGGCGATCCGCAGAAGGGCTGCGTCCTGCTGCTCCACGGATACCGCGGCTCGCGCCGTCAGATGTTGCAGGTAATGCAATACCTTGCCGAAGCCCGCTTCACCGTGCTGGCAATCAGTCTTCGTGCTCATGGAGACTCAACGGGCGAGATCAATGACATCGGCTGGAGTGCCCGGCATGATGTCACGGCGGCCATGTGGTTTCTTCAGAAGGAATGTCCCCAGCGGCCCGTCTACATCGTGGGGCGTTCTATGGGGGCGGCGACGGCAATCTTTGCCGCCGGGGATCTGAAGGGACAAGTTTCGGGCTACTTTTTGGAGCATCCCTACAAAGATATGAAGAGCGCGACGTGGAACCGATTGCAGCACTATCTGCCTCCGGTCTTGGACTGGATCGCCTATGGCAGTCTGCGGTTGTGGGCTCCTGTCTTCCTGCCGGTCGCTCTCGATGAACTCTCGCCCTACGACCACATCCAGGACATTCCCAAAGGCGTGCCGGTGGTGTTTGTTACCGGCTCGGAGGACCGCCATGCCCACCTCGATGAAGTGACGGCCATGTTCCGCCGCATCCAATCGCACGCCAAGTTGGTGGTTTTCGATGGGGCACAGCATGTGGATCTGGATCGGGCCAACCCGGAACTCTACAGGAAGACACTCCTCAGTTTCCTCGATACTGCAGAGATGAAGAGGACGATAGAAGCCTGCCCGAAGGAAGGGCGGCTCAGTGAAAGCCTCAAGTGAGCAAGGTATGGTCCACCAAGAGCAGATGGCAGAGAACGCAAGGAAGATTCGACATATTCGCCTATTACTGGGGTTCTTTGTCGCGGCGCTAGTTGCTAGCGGCCTGACGGCATTTCCGCTCGTGTGGGAGACAAGACTCCTGGCCGCGTGGTTTGGCGAGGGCACCCACACGGCGATCATGTTTCCCAGGCTGGCGTGGTGGCTTTCCCATGTTCGTGAAGGGCTTGACGCCTCATACGGCAGCTATCCATTCCTGGCTTACGGCACCGATTGGCTGGCCTTTGCCCATTTGATCATCGCCGTCGTCTTTTGGGGACCGATCAAGGCCCCTGTCAAAAACATTTGGGTGGTGGAGTTTGGCATGATCGCTTGCGTGGCGGTTGTTCCGCTAGCCCTGATCTGCGGGATGATCCGAGGTATCCCGCTGTATTGGCGGTTGATTGACTGCTCGTTCGGATTCTTCGGGCTGATCCCACTGTTCATTGTGTGGCGAATGATCCGGGGCATTGCAGCCGAGGAGCGGAAATCGTGACCGTCGAACAGAGCCAGCCACAACCGACACGCCACGAGGTCGAGTCTGCCGGAGGAATGCGCGGTCGCGTTTTGACTTGCTGGTTCCTAGTCTCAAGCACCACTTCCTGGTACTTCCGCTGACCATAGGCAACACGGGCTGGCACTGGCCGTGAGCCCTGCAAACCGTTCAGTGTAGGTCGCTCTTGCGGATGCAGTAGATCCGGGCCGATGTGCGGATCAGCAACCGATCCCCGACCATGGCGGGCGTAGCCATGCACATGTCGTCGTCGGCCAGCTTGTTCGTGTGTAGCAGCTCGAACTTGTCGCCTGCGCGCACGACGAACGTCACTCCGTCCTCGTTCAGACAGAATATGCGACCGTTGTAAGCCCAGGGGGACGTGGTGAAATGTTTGCCGTCCGGCAGTCGCTGCTGCTCGAACAGCGGCTTACCCGTTCGGGAGTCGAAAGCCCCGAATAGCCCCCGGTCATACAGGACGAAAAGCCGTCCGTCATAGACCAGCGACGTCGGGTTGTAGGGCGCAGCGGTCGGGTTGCTCCACGCGATGGCCGAGTTGCTCGTCTGGCCGGGCGCAAGGGAAATATCTCCGCTCCCGCCGGGTCGAATCGCATCCAGGGGCCGCTGCTTGTCGGCGACGAAACCCGAACTGACATACAGCAAGCCCCGGTCCGCATACGGCGTGGCGATGGTGATGCCCGACATGCCCTTGAACCACCAGAGGAGCTTCCCGTCCAGACCGTAGGCGCGGACTTTGTCCGTGCCGGGCGTCACGATCTCGGTTCGCTCCTCGTTCTCCCACACGTAGGGTGTGGACCAGTTGCTCTTCTCGTCCCGATCCACTCGCCACACTTCTTTGCCGCTGCGTTTGTCCAAAGCCAGGAGGTAAGACTGCTCTTCGTTGTCATTGACTAGATAGAGCCGGTCGCGATGCAGCACCGGCGAAGCGGCGGTGCCCCAGCTATGCCGCATCGTGTGCGGCGGAAGCGACTTCGACCACACCGGACGACCTTTCAAGTCAAGGCAGAACACGCCCACGTTGCCGAAATAAGCGTAGACTCGCTCGCCATCGGTGACCGGCGTCTCCGAGGCGTAGCTGTTCTTGGCGTGAACCGGACCCGGCGGCGTCCCGTGATGCAGGAGCCGTTCCCAGAGCACTTTGCCGGAGAGCAAGTCCAAGCACAACACTTTCCATTGGTATTCCGAGGCTGCCGCCTCCGGGCGCTCGCCGCCGCGATAGAGTCCTTTCCGCGGCAACTCCGCATCGTCCTTGCCCACCACGGTGGTCACGAACACGCGGTCGCCCCATGCAATGGGCGACGACCAGCCCCGTCCCGGAATCTCCGTCTTCCAGGCGACGTTCTCCGTGGCGGACCAGCGATCCGGCAGGTTGGCGTTGGTGGACAGCGCCCGCGAGCCCGGCCCGAGGAACTGCGGCCAGCAGTCATCCGACGCCGAGGTGACCAGGGGGTTCAACCCAGCGAACAATGTCGCCACGATCATCAGAACGGCATGGTCAATTCTCATCTTGCTGGTATCCGGTGGTTTTCTCGTGGATGCTTATCCCGTGCGGGTGTCGTATCGTTGATTATCGCCCCTGGATGACTGCCTAGCAACTAGCTAACCTATATTTGGAAGGTGGCCTGGGCTGAGCCTAGCAATACTGACGCCCAAGTGCCAGAATAATACGACTGGCCGGGAACTAAACCGAATGCAACTTCGTCTATTACCGGACAAACCCCAAGGAGCAACACAATGCGATACCGTACTTTGGCACTTTGGTCCCTCCTGGCAGCCGCCATTTCGGCCCTGCCTGCCACGGCGATGGCCCGGATCAAGCTCATCACCCTCCCTGTGCGGGAACGGGTGGAAATCCAGTTGGACAACCCCGGTGCCACACTGGTCGAGGAGGAGCGGATTGTTCCCCTCGTAAAGGGGGTTAATCAGGTCGATTTCTCCTGGGCGAACACCCAGATCGACCCGAATACCATCGTCTTCCGCGTGATCGCGGGCATAGATGTTCGAGCAGTACAGGGGCAAACCGCCAAGGAAACCAAGCCCCTGGATGTGAAAGTCCTCTCGGTCAGCTATCCGCCCAACGAGGCGGCCCTGGTCTGGCAGGTTTCATCTAGCGACTCAGGCTCGGCCCGCGTCCGTATCAGCTATCTTCTCGGCAATCTCACCAAGAGCTTCAACTACCGGGCGGTCGCCACGAACGACGAGAAGACGCTGGTGCTCTCGGAGTACATGCGCATCCAAAACCTAGCCAACGAGTCGTTCGGCTCGACCGGGCTATGGGCCGGTTTCGGCCCCCGCTTCCTCAAGCCGATCGGCATCAACGAGACCAAGGAATTGCTCGTGGAGAAGTTCAGCGAGGTGCCGGTCAAGAAGACCTACACCTGCGACCCGCAGGCCCACGGCTGGCTCGATCGCCCACAGAACAAGCTGCTGGTGCCGATGCACTACGTGCTCAAGAACAATAAGGCCAACCGCCTGGGCGCGGCGCCGTTACAGTACGGCAAGGTCCGCATCTTCCAGGACGACGGCCACGGTGGGACGGCCTTCATCGGCGAGGACTGGGGCAAGTTCACCCCGCTGGACGATGAGATGCGGCTGTACGTCGGCGTGGCCCAGGACGTGGTTGTCAAACGGACCATCGACAAGAACGAGAATCGCCGCATCGCCGGCAACCTGTACGACCGCGAAGTGGTCATCAAGTTCGAGATCGAGAACTTCAAGGACAAGGCCGTCGTGCTGGACGTTTCGGAAAACGTGCGGGCGATCCGCAACGAGCTGTACGGCGACAACGGGCGGGATGTCCAGTGGGAACTGGCCAAGGACTCGACCTTTGTGGAGGGGCCGGATAAAGAGAAGAGCACCTTCGAGCAGTTGCTCTTCCACATCAGACTTCCGGCACGCGGGTCCGACACCAAGGCCGAAAAGATCGTCCACAAGCTCCACCTCCTGATCAAGAATGAATGGTGATATCATGCGAAATACACTGCCTAATGCAGCGTTGGCGATGGGAACCGTGTTCCTGGCGGTCTGGGCCGTACGGGCGGAAAACGTCGATCTCTCGACCGTTCCCACCCGCAACACGGTGCAACTAACGATCTACAACTCCGAAGATTTGACGCTCGTGCGGGAAACCCGCAAGGTGAGCTTCAAGCCGGGGGCCAATCCCTTGCAGTTCAGTTGGGCCAATACCCTCATCGACCCGACGTCAGTCGAACTGCGGTTCCTGTCGCACAAGGACAAGCTCACGCTGCTGGATTCCACCTTCCCACATGCCAAGCCGCAGATGGTCTACTGGAACATCCAGAGCGAGATGGATGGCGAGGCGATGGTCGAGATCACCTACTTCACCAGCGGCATCAGTTGGTCGGCCGATTACTTGTGCATTGCCAATCCTGCCGAGACCGACTTGGGCCTCGAAGGGTTCGTGCGGGTACACAACAACTCCGGTGAAGAATACGAGGATGCCCAGGTGCGGCTGGTGGTCGGCCGCATCAACCTGGTACAGAAGATTGCGGAGCTGGCGCGCATCACGCCTGAGAAAGTTGCCGAAATGGACGAACTCCAGCGTGCCAAGTTCAAGGCACCCGCCCTCAGGAAGGCAATGGACATGCCCAAGCCCGCTTCACCTGCCATCATGGCTGCCGAAAGCAAAACCGAGGAGCCTAAGCAGGTTGCCAAGGAGGGGCTGGGGGAATACTTCATCTACACCATCGAAGGAACCGAGACCATTCGCAACGGCTGGTCCAAGCGGATGCGGAGCCTGGAAGCGGCCAAGGCGCCGTTCAAGATTCAGTACCGCTATCGGCCTGCCGAGTATGGCGACCAGTTGGTCCGCATGTATCTGCTCACCAACGATAAGGACTCGACGCTTGGTACTACGCCACTGCCAGATGGCATGGTTCGTGTATTCCGTCAGAACGGCCGCGACGGGCTGAGCTTCCTCGTGGCCCAGGCGGTGAAATACATCCCCATCGGCGACAAGATCGAACTGAACCTTGGTCCCGACCCGGAGGTCATCTTCGAGCTGATCAAGCTCCGCACCTGGCGCGATAACCTGTGGGTGCAACTCCACGGGGCGAGCGTGTTTAGAAAGGTCGGCGAGCCTGGAGTGGTGGTCGAGGTCAACAGTTCGGTGGTCGGGTGGGATGACCATACCATTTTCAGCCAGCGGGTGCGCAACTACACGAAGAAGCCGATCGACCTGGAAGTCCGGCGAACCTTCCCCGGTCACATTGTCTTCCGCGGCGACCTACCGGCCAAGAACCACGACTACCAGACGGTCGAGTACACAGCCACGGTGAAGCCCGCCGAGAAGATTGATCTGCTGTACGAGATCATCCAACACCAGGGCTGGCTGGCCAAGCAGAATAACGTCACGATCGAAAAGGCCCAAGTTAAACCGTAATCGAGACTGACATGATAATGCAATGGGCTAATGGACCGATGCTCCTGGCAATCTTCGCCACTGCCGCCAGCTTGGCACAGGCGAAGAACGTGGATCTCTCGACGGTGCCCTCCCGTCAGAGCGTCCAGTTGACCATCTACAACTCGGAAGACCTGACGCTTGTGCGAGAAACCCGCAAAGTCAGCTTCAAGCCGGGTGCTAATCCTTTGCAGTTCAGTTGGGCGAATACGCTCATCGACCCGACATCGGTCCAACTCCGATTCCTCACGCATCCCGACAAGCTGGAGCTGCTCGACACGACCTTCTCGCACGACAAGCCCCAGATGCTCTACTGGAACGTGCAGAGCGAGTTGGACGGGGAGGCAGTGATCGAGATCACTTATTTCACCAGTGGCATCAGTTGGTCGGCGGATTATGTCTGCATCGCCAATCCGGCCGAGACCGAGATGGGCTTCGAGGGTTTCGTCCGCGTCTACAACAACTCCGGCGAAGAGTACGAGGACGCTCAGGTGCGGCTGATCGTTGGGCGGGTCAATCTGGTCGAGAAGATCGCGCAGTTGGCAAGGTTACCCATGCGCGAGGTCGACAACCTCGGGGTTGAAAAGAAGCAGGAACTCCGCTACGAAGCGGCAAGACTGCTTTCTAAACTGCCCGCGACCAGGGCAAGGAACGGCGGCTGGGGAAATGGCGGCGGCAAGGATGGTGGCGAGATATTGGACGAGAAGCAGATCATCAAAGAGGGCCTGAGTGAATACTTCATCTACACCATCGAGGGGACGGAAGCGATCCGCAACGGCTGGTCGAAGCGGATGCGGAGTCTTGAGGGCGCCACCGTGCCGTTCAAGATCCAGTACCGCTACCGCCCGGCGGAATACGGCGACCAGTTGGTGCGGATGTACCTTTTGACGAACGACAAGAACTCGAAACTCGGTACTACGCCTTTGCCAGACGGCATGGTCCGTGTTTTCCGCCAGAACGGCCAGGGTGGATTGAGTTACCTTGTCGGGCAGCCGGTCAAGTACATCCCCATCGGCGACAAGATCGAGGTGAACCTCGGCCGCGATCCCAATGTGATTTTCGAGTTAGTCAAGCTGCGCTGCAACCGCGACAACATCTGGATGCAAATCCACGGGGCCGAAATCTTCAAGAAGGTGGGTGAGGCCAAGCTGGTAATCGGCGTGAATAGCTCGGTGGTGGGCTGGGACGACAGGGCGCTGTACAGTCAACGGGTGCGCAATTACACGGCCAAGCCGATCGACCTGGAGATTCGGCGGACCATGCCCGGCCACGTTGTGTTCCGTAGTGAACTCGCAGCCAAGAACTTCGATTACCAGACGGTTGAGTACACCACCGCCGTGAAGCCTGGTGAGAAGGCAGATCTGCTCTACGAGGTCATTCAGCACCAGGGCCGCAACGCCAAACAGAACAACGTCACGATCGAGCGGTCGAAGTGACGGCGGCGATTCGCTCTCGACCGTAATACAAGAGTCCGCTTCTTGTTACGAACGCGTTACGCGCGACTTATCCGAGTCGGCTTAAATTGCGGAGGCCAAACGAAATGATTGAAATCGCCACCACCCCGACCGTCCGCGATCTCCGCCGCCGCTGGAAGCCGCGCAAGGAGCGGCTGCCGGGCCTGCGATGGAGCTTGTTTGCGGCGGCCTCTTTGGCCATTGCGAACATCGCCGCCATTGCGGCTGTCGCCCCAGGTGAAACAACTGCCTTGCAACTGGTGATCGACGCCGGTAAACCGCTCCAGACCATCGACGGCTTCGGCGTAAACGTCAATCCGGCGCAGTGGCGGGGCGGAAACCTGAAGCCCGCCTTGGATCTTCTGGTGGATGATCTGGGCTGCACCTTATTCCGCGTCGATCCGGTCGGGGTAGCTGACTGGCTCGATCCCGCACGGCGAAATGCCGATGGGACCTATACACCGGAATATCTGAAGAGCGTCTACACCTCGGCGATGTTCCGCGACTGCTGGGAGACGTACCGCGTACTGAACGCCAAGCATGTCGAGCCGTTTTTCAGCATCAGCGGGCGCATTCCAGCGCGACTGGGCCGGACGGACAATCCTCGGCGGCTGGCCGACTTCGACGGCTATGCCGAGATGGTGGTCACGCTCTTGAAGTGGGCGCGCCAAGAGGAACACTTACAGTTCTCGCTGCTGTCGCCCTTCAACGAGACCGACATCGGCTACCCCGAAGGCCCGAAGTTGGAGGCCGAAGACGTCGCCCCAGCGGTGAAGGCCGTGCTGAAGAAACTCGACAAGGCAGGCTTGACGGACGTTCGCCTGATCCTTCTGGACGATGGTTTTCCTCACCAGGAGAGGCTGGACTTGGTTCTAAATCAGCCGCAGTGGCGCGACCGCACTGCCGCCTTCGGCTTCCATCGTTACAACAGCGGACGCGAGAACCAGCAAAACAGCGGATTTCGGGCAGCTTGGCGAGGTCAAAAATCGGATTTCGGGCAACTGGCGATGCGCATTCACGACAGTCCCTTTGCAGGCTCTCGCGTGTGGATGACCGAGTACGGCGACCTTGACCAGACCGGCCTGGTGGAAAGTGAAGTCGGCTGGCGTTCCACCGAACGGATCTTGCTGGCGATCAACGAAGGCTTCTCCACCGGACTTGTCTGGGACGCCTTCGACAATTTCCACAAGCACGACAACGCCTGGTCCACCTATGGCCTGCTGGCCAGCGATACACGGAATTCGACCTACACTCCCAAGCCCCGGTATTTCGCGGCCAAACAACTGTTCCGTTTCGTCAGACCCGGCTTTGTGCGGGTTGCCGCCGAGCCGGTGCGGAAGGAGGCCAAGGACGACCCCTACGCGCGATGGCGCGATCCGTTCATGCACGTCTTGCTCTGCGCGTTCGTGTCGCCTGATCGAAAGGACTTCACAATAGTGGGGCTAAGCCGTATCGAGCCGAGCATCACTCTTACGGTTTCCCTCCAGGGGCTACGGCCCGAGGCCCTGCAAAAGGAGGTTGCCTGTTACCGGACCAACCCCGACGAACTATGTAAGCAGGGCGCTCGCATACGAATACAGGACCGGGAGCTGACGGTGCCGCTCAACGGGCCAACCGTGTTTACCATCACTACGGTAAAGTAATTGCACGATCAGCACTGAACCGCACGTCGCTGGAGCACTGCATCACGATGATGCAGCGGCTGCTCGCGGCACTGTTGCTAGTGGATCGACCAAGGGCCGGAATGCGAAGGAACGAACCATCAACTGGAATGGGAGCGCCAGACCCCTATGGAATGTCGCACAACATTACAGCAAGAGTTGCCTTGTTTCAAGGTTCCAAGTACGAGTCGAACACCCGGACTTTCTTCCAGTTGTCCTTGTTCTCCTCGATGAACTTCATGTGCCGCTCGGCCTTTGAATACTGGTCGTGAGCCGCTTTGCTCTTGAACACCAGATGCAAGGCTACGTCGAAGTCTCGGTCATTCACGTCCCGCTTCATTTCATCGGCCAGTGGCCCCACTGCGAACCAGACGGCGCCGGGGTGATCCGTAAGGTGCTTTTTACAGGCGACGATTAGCTTTTCCTTGGCCTGGGGTGAGTTGTCCTTGAGCGAGAAATAGACATCGTGGGCCAGCTTCTTTTCTTCCGCCTGGGCGGAAATACCGGCAAACGCCACGATCAATGCGACGGTCAATGAATACGCAAGGGCTTTCATCTTCAGAATCTCCTGCATGTGCCAATTGGACGGTATACGAATATCAGAATTATCCTTCGGGCTGGATGCGAATGCAAGTAGCGGGTTTCGCCATCCGTGTAAAGCAAGCGGCTTTTGATGCCGCCTCCAGTAGAAAGGTACTCAGGCGATCAAACTGCCACTTGCTCCGGTTTCCCTTCAAGGGGATAATGGGCGAAGTATTCTGCTTCACGGAGGTCTGCATGACAAATCCACAGTTGGAACTTCAGGGTTGTTTCGAAGAGAAGGATGCCGATGCGCGCCTCTCCTGGGAACGGGGTTGGCGAAAAGCCCGAGAACACGATTACGATGAAAGCGAGGGATGAGAAATGGGCGATCCTGACTTCTGTGAAAAGAAATGCCCGATCTGCACCAGGGCGAGGGAAGGCAATCGTCTTGCCCGGTTCGTTCAGAAAATCGAAATGCTGGTCACTTTCGGCGGTTGTCCGCACGGACGAGCACGACAACGAAAGTACGGGGTTCGGCCCGACGAGCCGATTTCATCAACAAAAAAGCCCGGAAGCTGAAGACTCGGCTGAAAGTGCTTGACCGGCGACGGGCTGAACTGGTGAAGGAACTTGGTGGATGACCTTTGAAATGCGCCGAAAGGTAAATGGTCGTATGGCATGCCATCGCAGATTGTTTCTCCTTATCCCCTTGCTTCTCGTCCCAGGTTGCGCACCAGCTCAGGTGGGCGATCCGCCGATGAAGGTGCTTTTTATCGGCAACAGCACCAGAAGAAGGCTGGCCGCTAATCAATAGGAGTCGCTCCTCGTAGGTCGTCCTGTTGTTCTGGCCCCATCCATAACCTTTCAAGTGAAACACGAACCCCGCTTCATTGGCGGGGTTCGTCATTTTTGCTGTTCGACACGGGCCGCTCAAACTTCTGCTAAAGCCCAATTTGCCCAGCCGCCTGGATCATCGACTCTTTCTTTTGGCGCGAAAACTCCTTGATCGCCAACTCTCTTTTCAGGGCATGACTGCGGCTGGCCTGTGCTTCCTGGTAAACCAAGACTGCGGGCAGGCGGCTGCGGGTATATCGCGACGCTGTTCCGGCGTTGTGCTGCTTCAATCGACGAGGCATGTTATTCGTGATCCCGGTGTAGAGGGAGCCGTCTGCACACCGCAGGAGGTAAACGAACCAAGTTCCGTCCGTTCCGGCCCTCAACTCCGTCAACAACTTTTTCACCGCCAGTTCCTTGGCCTTGGCTTCGACTTCGACTGTGATCTTCTTTCGCCGCCAGGAGTCGGGGAAATCCTTCACGTCGATGTAGTCGTGGTGCCGCCCGGGGTTCGGGCCGTCCCAGCCTTCAATCGGGCTGGAAATATGGAACAGTGGTTCTCGGTTCCAGGTCGCCTGGGCCTTTTTCGTGGCCTGTTCGACGCTCATGCCATCGGGATTACAGCGGTGATGATGCACATCATAGACCAGCGGTATGCCCTCGGCCTTGCAGAGCGGCAGCAGATCGGCGGGCGTGTAGGTCTTGTCGTCGTTTTCAAGGGTCAGGCGGCTTCTGACCCTGCTCGATAAGAGTTCCAGATTGCGGGCAAAATCGGCCAGCGCCTTCTGTTTGTCACCGTAGGCACCGCCGCCGTGGATATTCACGACATCGGCCCCAATCCACTCGGCAACTTCGGCCTGATATTCAAGCTCTGCAATCGACTGCTGCACGACATCGGGCCGGGGCGAATTCAATACGACGAATTGATCGGGATGGAAACTCGTCCGTAACCTAGCGGCTTTGGCGAAGGCCCCGCACTTCCGAAATTGCCCTACAATCCGCCGCCCACCGGGCAGTTCCTTCAGGTCGTAGCCCACATCGGGATGGGTCTTGAGAGGAAGAATCTGGCTGTTGACCCGGAAGCAGCCGATGCCATTTGCCGAACAGAATTGCAGGGCTTCCATCAAAGCCGAGGCATTGGCGGCACAGAGGTCGGCCAGCTTCTTCCGGCCTTCGCTTCGCGGCAGCCTCTTGATGGCTGTCGCCGTCGCGGTGCGGAACTTGATGGGAGCGTCCCGAAAGATGCAGCAGAGGCCGAGGCGGATCATGGCGAATGCCTCTTCAATATCACTTTTTCAAAAGCTCGGCGCCAGTCTATCCCAAGCCCTTGTGGGAGCCGTCACAATAGGGTGCATTTCCGGTTCGCTTGCAGGCGCAGAGGAACGCTTCCTTTGGCTCCTCCGTCACGATCTTCAGGGGCGTGAATGTCGAGCCTTTGTGCGAACCGTCACAAAATGGCTGCGACCTCGACTCGCCGCACGAACACCACCATTGTTCACCTGCCTCAAGTTGAACTTTGATTGATCTTCGGCCTGCAATCTTTGCTTCTGGCATGGGTTTATTCCTTGTTCTTAGGTTCTGGGGATACGCAAGCCACTTCATCGTCTGTCCCGATCAACGGTCGAACTCCGTCGACACGGAAGTGGACCAAGAATCGAATCTTGCCTTCCTCGCATTCTTGGGGAAGATTGCGCCGCCGCAGTGTCAGAATCTTCTCTTGGTCAGTTTCTTCGTTGATTTTGGTCAAGGACAGTCTCTTGCCGACATGGCCCTCGCCTTCTTCGATGAAAAGGTAGGATACATGCGGATTGGCTTGGACATTCGCATGGCAGAGGCGGTCGGCCATGATGAAAGCCAGGGTGTTGTCGTCGTTAGCATCTAGGAAATGTGGTCGGCTATAAATTGCCGTATTGACCTTGCCCTGAGCATCGGCAGTTGCCAGGACTCCGACGCCCTTGGCATTCTTGAAATAGTCGCTCAGTTTCATGTTCGCCTCTATTATGCCGTGAATTCTGGTTTCAGTTGCAGCGTTTCATTGTAATGTGCCAGAGGATGCTACGCAATCGGCGTTGCCGTCTGCTAGAGGACGAGCATTTCCTGAGTGCTTCGAGCTAGGGACGGCTGGACTCGATCGTGATTCATAAGGCCAACGACGGTGACGCCGATGACGCAGGTGGATTCAATAAGCTCGCCTAGTTCCTGACCGCACCCCGCTATTCTCCACGTTCGGTACTGTTCAAGCTCGGCTTCTCTTCCACGACCCAGCTCTCGACTCGATCTGGAACCAACATAGCCACCGGCATTCTTCCGTCCGTATGCCAGGGGTCGCCGCCGCCGTTTCGGCCCTCCAATTTCTCATGAAAACCGTTTAACCAGTCCACATTGGCGATCATCCCAGCCTGCTGCAAGTCGCCCAGGAGCTTGTCCCGCTCCGCATCCACGTCGCCATCGATGTGGTGCGTGATCTGGCCGGTAGTATGGCTGAATCCAACGCTGGTGTCGAAGGTATCTGCCCCAGCCCAGAGCGGACGGCCATTTTCGTCCACCTTTTCAGATTTCCAGAAGCGAACATGATGCCGCCGCCTCGGGTCATTACCGACCGGCTGCTGAAACGCCAAGTCCTGTTTGCGGCCCCAAACAAAGAGGTTGCTGACCGGGGCCGTTTCGTAGGATCGCCGCAGGACCGTTCCTGCGGCGATCCGCAGGGAGTTTTTCAAAGTTAGTGGATCGGCAGGGAGCCATCCGGCGGCCAGCATCGCCGCATCAACCTCCTCTTCCGTACCGACGAGGCCGATATTCAGTGGATCGCCAGGAATTCCATTTCCCGTGACCGCGATGCGGGGCATACCCTCCACGGCCGGGTGATGGCGGGTGGCAAGTCGCCATGCAAGGGGCAGAAGGAAATACGCAGCCACCGACCAGATTATCAAGAGCATGACGACGAGGCGTATCAGCCTGCGCTTTTTGCGAGGCATCAGCGTTGTGGATTGATCGGACAGCGATTGATCCGGCATGATGATCTTTCTTAATGTACCCAATTCGTCGTATCGATTCCCCACTCCGTGGCGACAAACTCTGGCACGAATTCCTATTTACAAGACCTTTCATCCCCGATAGAAATCAATCCACCCCAATTCCAGGCTCTTCGATTCGCCTTCCAGCAGGGCATTGGGCAAAGTGATCTCGAAATAGCCGCCTTTGTCGGGCAGGCCCTTGACCGGCTTGCCCGCAGCAACCAGGTTTTTGATCTCCGTTCCCGGCTCCCGCTCCCCCTCTTTGCCGAACTCGGTCAAATACAGCCGCTTCGTATTCCCGCTGTGGCTGAGGACCGACCCGGTGAGCTTGATCTTGCCGTTGGAAACGGCGAAGGATTTCAGACCGCTAAGGTGCAGACGGAGAACGACCGTGGTCGGCCATTTCCCTTTCGCCAACGTAACCGTGGCGCCGCCGATCCCACTCTGGCTTGAGACATCCAAAGTGGCGGTGTCCTTTTCGATTGTCATCTTGACCTTATCCGAGGGCTTCTTGGTTATAATGTCGAGGATGGTCTCTTTCACCGTGGCTTCCTTCTCTTGCTTTACGGCCTGTGCGTTCAAGAGATCCTTGGCCTTGTCGGCGTCGATCTTCTCCAACTTCACAATCGGACGTTCGGGGGAGGATGTACCTTCCTTGGTCACATCGTCATGCTGTGCATCTGCTGGCTGCAACTCGGTAACGTCAATGATCCTTCGCTCGCTGATCTCGATCCCCTGTTTCACCCGCAACGTGCCCTTGACGACGGCTTCCTTCTTGTTGAGCTTTTCCACCAAGTCCCGGAGTTTCGGATTGGTGCGGAATTCCAATTCGTAGGTCTTTCCCCCTTTCACGGAAATAATGGTCCCCGTGGTTTCGCCGCCTATCGCCATGATTCCCGTTCGCAGTGTGCCCCTGAACTCGTGGGCCGTTGTTTCGTCAGTCTTTTCGTCGTTGGCCTTCCGCGGAGTCGGCCTGCCAAACTCCACCTTGGCTCCTTTCGGCACCGCAAAGAAATCGGTGACCCGCATGGCGACGTTGCCATGCAGCCTGCTGGGCTTCGGCTGCTGAAGATGGAACCTGATTACCTTGCCATCCTTTTCGTCCTTGATCTCGTAGGCCAGAGTGGCGAAGGGCGGTCCCACCTTGGCCCATGCGACAAGAACCAAGTCTTCCTTGGCAAAGTCAATCTGGCCGGCAATCTGCTTGGCGATGCCCTCGCCGAGCGATTTCTCCGCTTCTTCGGACGAATGGAAGGTCGTTATGCCACGGGACGCAGAGAGCTTCCCCAAGTCAGGCAAGTCAACCTTCACAGCTACCTTTCGGATCGGAGAATTGTCCTTGGCTGCGTCGTCAGCGGCCAGGATACTGGATGCCGTCGCCATCAGGAAAAAAAAGCCCATCGTTCTGAACATTTCGATTCGCCTTTCGTAAAAGTGTTGCTCTGATCGATCTAATTCCCGCACCACAATGTCCTTGTAACGGATCAGCAATTCGCCGCCAGGATGGATCTGAAGCCCGATTTGCCTTTCGTGCCGACGTTATGCTTACGACGATGGCGGCGATTGCGAAGAGGGTGGATCGGATCATGGTTTTCTCCTGGTGCGGTTGTAGTCATTATACGACTTTTCCCGGTCGACGGCATAGATAGGAACCGCAGTTTAGCGAAACAAACACGGCTATAAGATCCGACTGGAATTTTTGGAATAGCAACCTGTTGCTACCGTCCACTTTTGGCGACGATCCCACCGACCTCATGTCGCCGAAAACCTGCGTTTTTTAGGTGTAGGGTGGGCCGAGCGCACTGAGTCCCACCATTTTTCAAACGAATTCTCATCGTGGGACTCAGTGCGCTCGGCCCACCCTACTTTTCCGCAACAGAAACTACGTTGGAGAACCCGATAGCTATTGATTTGCCAATCCTTAGTCACGTTGCTGCAATCTTGCGGGCGAAGTAGAATAAGACGAGTCCCTGGAACCAACCATCATGCCGCACCTCCTCATTGTTGACGACGAACAAAGCATCTGCTGGGGGCTTGCCAAACTGGCCGAGCAACTGGGTCATACGGCTGCAACCGCCGTCTCGGCCGAACAGGGCCTTGCCGCGGCCGGCGGTTCACGGCCGGATGTGATTATGCTCGATGTCCGCCTGCCGGGCATGGACGGCCTGGCGGCGATGCAGCATTTCCAAAAGGCCGCGCCGGGCGTGCCGATCGTCGTCATGACCGCCTACGGCGAGCTTTCCACCGCCGTCACTGCCGTGCGGAACGGGGCCTTCGATTACCTGACCAAACCGTTTGATTTGGCGGTGGCCCAACGGGCGATTGAAAGTGCGCTGAAATATAATGCCCGGCCGATGGATAGTGCCATCCGCCTGCCGCCGAAAGACCCGACCGGGCTGATCGTCGGTGCCAGTCCGCCCATGCAGGAAGTCTTCAAACGGATTGCCTTGGTTGCCCCTTCCGACGCCTGCGTGCATGTCCGCGGCGAAAGCGGCAGCGGCAAGGAATTGGTTGCCCGGGCCATTCATCGCTACAGCCGCCGGGCCGACGGGCCGTTCGTCGCCGTAAACATGGCTTCGCTCAGCCCCACGCTGGCCGAAAGCGAGTTGTTCGGCCACGTCCGCGGGGCCTTCACGGGAGCGGAGCAGACGCGGAAAGGGCTTCTCGAACAGGCCGGCAACGGCACGATCTTCCTCGATGAAGTGGCCGACATCCCCATGACCCTGCAGGTCAAGCTGCTGCGCGTGCTGGAGTTTGGCGAGATCGTGCCTGTAGGTGGCGAGCGCGCCGTGCGGAGCGACTTCCGCTTGATTTCAGCGACGCACCAGAACCTGCAACAACGAGTGGCCGAAGGCAAATTTCGCCACGATCTTTATTTCCGCCTGATTACCTTTGAAATCGAAATGCCGCCGCTCCGCCAGCGCCGCGAAGACATTGGTCCGCTGGCCGAGCATTTTCTTGACGTCTTGGCCGATCGCAATCCCGGCCCGCGGCCGTCGATCTCGCCCGAGGCCCTGGCCGAACTGCGACAGCGGGAGTGGTTTGGCAATGTCCGCGAGCTGCGCAACGCCATCGAACATGCCATGATCCTCGCGCGCGGCGGCATCATCGCGCGCGAGCATCTGCCACCGCCCGTGCTGCCTGCCGGCCTGGGACACGTCGGGCAGGAAGAGGCCATCGCCATGCTCATCCGCAGTTGGGCGCAGGCCCAGTTGGAAGGGCATGAGGAGGTCCAGAACCTCTACGAGCGTTTCCTCCGCCTCGTGGAACCGCCGCTGCTCGCGGCTGCCTTGCAACATGCCGGCGGGCAATGTCTGGCCGCCGCGCGCCGCCTGGGCCTGCATCGCACCACGCTCCGCAAGAGGCTCGATGAGCTGGGCATTGGCGGAGAGGAGGGTTGAACCAGCGATCGCAGGCCCCATACGAACCAACTTAAGGAATTCACTCGTCCCACCCCACAATGTGTCCGGTGCCTCGAAGCCTACCTTGGGAACTCGTGCCCGTTCATTCCCTACGCCAACGGCGTTGTGTCCCATTCCTGGAGTTGCTATTTCTCCGCGATCCAATCATTCGTGCCGTCTTGGGGATACAACCCCGTTGGGTTGGACCTCGTTTATTCCTGTTCCCAGGGTAGCTGCTGCGCGGCAACCCTGGGCTAGGGGACAGAATCCCGTTGGGATTCCGAACCATCCCGTGGAACCGAGTGCGTTCATTGCGCACGTTCGGGTCTGTGGGAGGCCCAGGCGGGAAACCGCCCAGGGCCACCCGGTCCCGAACTCCCTCGGCACAGAAGGCGACAAACTGCATAATCCGCAGGAAGTTCTGCATGGGACAATGATACCAAAATCCTTAAGTTGGTTCGCATGGGGACTCGTTTCACTCGGCCCACCCTACGTCCGCCATGGCGGCTTCCACTTTCCGGAACTCGATGGATTCTGGCACTGCGGCTCCTCGCCGCAATTCTTCGAGGAGATCGCCGAGCAACTGTTTTTCCACGATGTCGGCCAACCACGCGGCTCGTTTCTGTGCAAAACGGGTCTGCAAGCGGCCGAAGAGGCGTGCGGCGACTTGGCGAGCACCTTCGCCGGTGGTGGTGACAACGGCCTCGGTGATACCAGTGGCAATGGCTGCATCGGCGGCGATCTGCCCGGCCATGTGCCCGGCAGCGTGCATGGCCGCCTGGCCCACCAGATCGCCAGCCAGTACCCCGCCGCTGACGCACAGTGTGACCGTGATCGCGGGCCGGGCGACGGCCATCGCTTGGTCGAGCGTCTGAAACCAGCGCATGACGCGCGGATAGCTCGCCTTCAAGGCGTCTAACTCCCGGCGCAGCGTCGCGCGATAGTCTTCATCGACCGGCGGAAGCGCGCGATGGGCCGCTTCGACTCGGGCAAGAAGCTCAGCTCGGGCCTGGCCTCCCAGGATCCGCTGTAGGCGCGGTTGCAAGATGTCATTGCCGAGGAGCGCGAGCCGCCCAAGTTCGTCGAGGAGTTTTTCGACAGCCAGGACGACTGTTGTTTGCTCCTGCCGCTGGAAGGCCGCAAGCGGATCTTCGTGGGGGCCAGCCACCGCGGTCCAGGCCGCGCGGACAGGCCGCATGATCCCCTGGCCGATCGCGCGATAGAAGCCGTGGACCCGCCGCGACCAGGCCGTGCGATCGACATTCCACCACTGCTGCATTTCTTCGACCAGCACGCTGGTGGGCAAGCCGGGCCAGGCAACGCGAGCCATCTCGGTTGCCGACAAGGCGGATGCCGCCGCGGCGAATTGCCCCGCCGCGGCGCGGATCTCGGAGAGGTAGCCCGGCAGTCCCTGGGCCGGATCGAGCACGCGCCCCAACGCCCCGCGAAAGGTGCGGATCTTGATGGCGTCGAAGTGCATGGCAGCCAGTTCGTTGCGGAGATCGGTGGGAGAAGAAGGGGAGGAGGCTAGAGCGGGAAAGGAGCGGGGTGGGACAAGCTCGCTCCCGGCGACTGCTGAGCAAGTTGGTCCCACCCGACTGTTCAGCCGATAGAACGGCAGCCGCAATTCACTTGCCGCGGCGCGATCGTAAGGCACCACATAAATCAGTTCCGGATTGGCGCCCGTCTCGGCGCAGAAGCGGGCCAACCACTGCGGCCAATAATCGCGATCGGCTTGTAAATCACAAAAATTGAAGATCGCGATGATCGGTTTGTCCGCCTCGACGGCCGCGCGGAAGAACTGCTTCACCGCCGCATCGTTGTATTTCTGCTGCGTTAGAAGTGCAATCAGCACGTCGGCCGTTTGGCGGATCGCCCGCGCGCGTTGCCAGTTCACGGTCACGTCGGAATCGACGTCCGGCGCATCGACCAGCACCAGCCGCTCGGGCACCTGGGTTCCCAGCCGCCAATAGATCCGATCGGTGGGCGAGTCGTCCAGCGGATCGTCGGCCGATTGCCAGGCGTGCAGTTCAAAATGTTCAAAGAGCCGGCCCAGCAGTTCCGGGTCGTCGCAACCGGATGGAACGAGGCAGACGGGATGTTTGGTACCGGCGGCCAGCGGAGTAGCGGCGCTAGCCGTTTCGCCCGCGAGGTGGTTGAAGATCATCGACTTGCCGATATTCGTGCCGCCGACGATGGCCACGATCAGCAGCGGCGGCCCTTGCAACTGCGGCAGCAGCTTGCGCTCGAGGAGATCGAACCACTCCCGGCCCTGTGGTGGTCCCACGCCTACGCGTTGCGCACTGCGAGCCAGCGTTTCGATCGATCGCGTCAGCTGGGTGATGTGGGCGGCGAAGGAGGAAAAGTTGTCAGTTGTCAGTTGTCGGTTGTCCGTGAGCGCAGAATCGTCGTCGGTGGTTCTGTTGTCTCGTCCGGCTTCTGTTTTGTGATCCAAAGCAACTACTTTCTTAACTGACAACTGACAACTGACAACTGACAACTGACAACTGACAACTCCCCACCGCCTACTACTCCGCCATCATCCTGGGGGGCTGTCGCAGCCACCAACGCGTACCAGGGTCCAGCTCGCATGGCCCTTGTTGGTGTCGACCGAGCGTTGCAGGAGCAGCGTAATGAAAAATGATTTTGCCAGTTTCTGCTCGTCAGGGTCGGTCACGGCATAGGTTTGCCGCACGACCTCGAAAACTTCCTGACGACTATCGGTGGCCGTCTGACAGAAGCGGATCTCCGCGGTCGGCCCCAGGGCAAAAAGGGTCCGCATAATCGGCTCATCGGCGAAGAGCTTCATTTTTCGCTGCCAATTCGGGTTCTGGCGATAGAACTCGGCCAAATTATTTTCTAGCGGTGGGCGATGCTTTGGATCGATCATCAGGCGATGGGCTTGCTGGACATCTCCCTGGCGGACGGCATCGAACCAGATCTCGGCAAACTCCTGGGCCTGCTGGCCGAGGAAGTGGCGATAGAGCAGATCGTCGACCGGCGCGGCGACGAGGAATATCGTGCCCAGCATCAGCCCTGTCAGGGCCGCGGGACGTCCGACCAAATCGGGCCGGCGAGTCGCGATCCGCCGCAGTGCGAGGCCAGAAAGGATCGCGGCCGCCAGCGGTGCCAGCCAAAGCATCGAGGTCAACATCGCCAGCGGCGAAAGCAATCCGGCCAGCAACCCCGCCACGGCCAGGGAACTGAGCTCGCGGTAGCGAGCCACCTCTTCGTCAGCCTCGTCGAACATGGGGGCAGGATGGTCGGTGTCGGGCATCAATTAGCGTTCGAGAAGAAGTTGTTTCACCTTGGCTCCTGACGCGCCGTTCATTTATCCGGCAGGAGGATTTACAGGTTGCTTCATGAACTGCGGATTGACGCGAATTGCATGGTCGGAATTGTGGAGAATGTACTTCTCGATATGCATTCGCCGTTCAAATTGCTTCTCGATGAATACGTCAGAGGGAAAATTGCTGCCCTGGTCGCCCGCTCGGCAAAAAGGCCCCGCTGACTGATACCGGGTGAAACCCAACCACTCGCGGTCTGGGGCGAAGATGCCGAAAAACATGTTGCTCTGGGGCTGGAACGATCCCAGCAGGGGATATTGCCCCAGCGGCGCCGTGTGCAGCGAGACGAGCGTGAAACCGACCATCACCCAACCGATGCAGAGCGACAACACGACGCCGCCCCACAGATCGAAAATCTGCAAAAACCGCACGCGGACTCGGGAAACCGCATCGGTGATGGCGCGGAAGACCACCACAAACAAGATAAAGCAAGTCCACAGCGCAAGGAAATCAAAAAAAGGAACGTAGGTATGAATGTCGGCACTGTAATTCATCATCCAATTGGCCAACGGTTCGTAGAAGTTCATCGCCAGCAGACCGGCAAAGACGACGTTCAACAGTCGAACCGCGTTGCTCCACAGGCCGTCGCGAAAAAGGAATCCGACACACACGCCGAGGATCAGCAGGCAGAGGAGCCAGGTTACCCAACCCGAGCTATCGGGCGCACTATCAGCCCCCGCTGGGACGTTTGGATCGTGCGCGCTGCAACCGGCCAAGGTCAGCAGCAGGACCGCAACGAATAACAAGGGAAGCAACCAGTTTTTCATATCGCGTATCTTTCCAAAGTCCAATGGTTCAAGGTTCAAGGTTTAAGGTTTAAGTCGCCGGGCTTTGTCATTGAACCTTGAACCTTGAACCTTGAGCATTCTTTTTTCATCCCTTCAAGACCCTCATCAATTCCGGCAGCGACGTAGCGCCGCGAACGATCATTAAAATCCCTTCCTCCTGCAATGTCTTCGTGCCTGATTTCCGCGCGGCGAGTCGCAATGCGTCGAGCTTGGGCGTGGCGGCCAGCGTCTTCCGCAGGAGGTCGTCGACGACCATTAACTCGAAAATAGCCGTCTGCCCCAGATAGCCGACGCCGCCGCATTCGCGGCAAATCTCCTTCTTGTCCTCGTCGCCGCTCTTGGGGGTCGGCGGACGATGAAATGCCTTGACCTTGTCGGCAGGCAGGCCCAACTGCTTCAGCACTTCCGCCGGCGGAGCATAAGGCTCTTTGCACTTGTCGCAGAGCTTGCGGACCAGCCGTTGCGAAAGCACGGCCGTGACCTGCTCGCGGAATTCGACAATCGGCGCCTTCTCGATGGCATAGATCCGCAACAGCGCCTCGGCGCTGTCCTTCGCCCGCACGGTGCTCACGGCCATCCGTTCGTTCGAGGCAATTTCTTCGCATATAAGCTTGAGCGTCTTGGCGTTAACCAGGTCGCGGACGACAATCACATTGGGCTGCGTGCGAAAGACCCGCGGCAGGACGTCGGCGGGACTTTGGCCGGCCGAGCCCTTGTAGGTGGTTATGGGAATGTTCTCGATCTCGTCGTAGTGATTGGACTCATCCTCCACCGCGGCAAACTCCCGCACGAAGCGGTCGCAACTGGAAAGCACGACCTTCGTCGTCGTCCGCAGGCCGCCGGCGGGAATGGCCGACAAAATCACAAAACCCTGAGGGCGATTGAGAACCTCTTTGAGTTGTTCCTGCATCTTCGCCCGCATTCCCAAATCTTCCAGCGTGGCGAGGTGAATGCCTTTGACCTCGAACTCCACAACGACCCGTTCGCCCGTCTGCGTACCTTGGCAAGTCAAGGTGGACGCCGTCTTGACAGGTTCCAGCGAAGTCACGGGATGCAGCGCCTCGATGCCGGGCAATTTCGGCAGCTTTTCCCTGTCGATGGGCGTCCAGGCGCCGATGGGCGAGGCGAATCTCTGTCGGGCCTGTTCCTCCACGGCCTTGGCAACCGCGATCTGAAGCTGCGGCGGCTGCAATTCATCGGAGGCCATCCGCCGGGTGAGATCCATCGTGGTCTGCTCACGATACTCCTTTTCGGCCTTGTCCATCTTGGCGAAGTTCTCTTTCCGCAGCACGGCGTACTCCACGCCGAACTTACCCGCCTGCTTGGCACGCCGCTCCTTGGGTTCCAGACCGCAAAGGGCCTTCAAGGCGTCCAGGGCGGGGTCGGCCCCCTCGCGTTCGATCGGTTCCTGCGGCGTCCAGACGCCATCGATCAGATAGCGGATGGAAACGGTCGTGGGCGAAAAGTCGAGCACGATTGCCGAGGCGCGAGACCTCAAGCCCTCGTAGAGGATCTTGCGCGCCAGGGGAAGTCCACCGGATTGCCGGGAGGCGAGCAGCCGGGCACCGTCGATGGTCGGGTCGCCGCCGCCGCGGGCATAGACCTTGACGGGCACGCCACTGGTGTTGGCATCGGCAGCCTCGGAAGCAACTTTCACGCCGACGTTCTTCATTTTCTCCGAGAACCAGAACCGCAAATGCGCCCGGGTGAGCACTTTGCGATGCAGCGGCATGCGGCGATTGCGATAAACGATGTACGTCGTCACGGGTGCAATCGCCCCGCCCAGGAGGAGAAAGATATTGAGCCAGAACCAAGGAATCAGCCAGCTCAAGAACATCGTGGCCATGAAACTGCCGACGATGACGGGGTTCCATAATTGCCATTTCAGCCCGGTGTCCTCCAGATCGCGATTGGCCCAGTCGGCCACGCCGGTCCAGGCCAGGAACAGCAGCCAGACCGTGGCGATCTTCATCGAACTCAGGTAGAAACCGCTGCCCCGCCAACTGGCATTCCACAAGTAGGTCGCATGTTCCCATAAAGGGGTTTTATCTTGAGAGCCGTCGGCCGCAAGCAAGGTTTCAGCGCCCGCGGTCACAAAGAAGGCGGCTAGCAGGAAGATCAGGATTGCATGGGCAGTTTTTATGATCATGGTTTTACAATATTCCCGGATCGCGAACGTCGATCCCCTTCAATGCCATCTTCAATGCCTCGGGGTTGGGCGCCACTTCAAAGGCCGTCGGTCGATCGATCAGTTCGATGTCGATCAGGTGTTTCAGGCTCATCGTGAAGTCTTGCATGCCTTCTTCCTTGCCCAGGCGGATGGCATCGACCAGTTTTTCGTCCTGGCATTCCAGGATCAGCTTGCGGACGATGGGGTTGAAGGACATGATCTCGACCGTCGGCACCCGGCTCACTCCCGGTTTGATCGAGGGGAGCAGCTTCTGGGCCAGAATGGCTTTCATGTTGAAGGCCATGGCGCTGCGGATCGCGCTCCGCTGGCCTTCGGGAAAGAGGTCGAGGATGCGGCCGATCGTGCTCGGCGCGGTCGAGGCGTGAATCGTGCCGAACACGAGGTGACCGGTCTCGGCCGCCTGAATGGCCGTTTCAAACGTCTCCCGATCGCGCATTTCACCCACCAGGATCACATCCGGGTCTTCGCGGACCGCATGTTTCATGCCGATCTGAAAATCCTTCACGTCGTTGCCGATCTCCCGCTGATTGATCAGGCACTTGTCTTCCGTGAAGGTGAACTCGATGGGATCTTCGAGCGTGAGGATGTGCTTGCGGTAGTTGTGGTTGATCCAGTCCAGCATCGAGGCAATCGTCGTACTCTTGCCGGAGCCGGTCACGCCCGCCAGCAGGATCATCCCCTGGCTGAACTGACAGAGCTTTTCCAGGCCGTCGGGCAGGTAGAGCGATTTGAAGTCGGGAATCCAGTTGTTCACCCGCCGAGCTACCATGCCCAGGCTGCCCATCTGTTGCAGGACGTTGACGCGGAACCGCCATCGCTTGTCGTCGATTTGCAGCGAATAGGCGAAGTCGCAGCCGCCGTTCTCCTCGAAGATCTTCATCCGATGGGCGTCGTGCTGGAACATCGGCAGAACTAGGCGGGCCATCTCTTCGTCGTCGATCGGGCCGCGGTTCAGCGGACGCAGCGAGCCGGTAACGCGAACGATCGGCGAGCTGCCCACTTTCAGATGCAGGTCGCTCCCCTCGAATTTCACCAAGGCGCGAAACAACTTGTCGATCTCCAACTCGCCGTGGCGACCAAAGCGACCCAGTTCGACAGGTTTTTCGTTCTCGTTAAGGTGGGGAGTAGTCATGGATATAATTGTTCTTCAGAGTCGTACCGGGATGCCGCGGTCGCGCATCACTTGCTTGGTCTGGCGGATCGAGTACTCGCCGAAATGGAAGATGCTGGCAGCCAGGGCGGCCTCGGCCCCGCCCAACAGAATCGCATCGGCCAGGTGTTGTGGACAGCCGGCCCCGCCACTGGCCACCACAGGCACCCTGACGGCTCGGGTGACGGCTCGGGTGATTTCCAAGTCGTAGCCGTTTTTCGTACCGTCGGCATCCATCGACGTGAGCACGATCTCGCCGGCCCCCAGGCGTTCAACCTCCTTGGCCCAGGCGACGGCTTCCAGCCCGGTGCCGATCCGCCCACCGTTGACATGCACCTCCCACACCTCGCGGCTCTCTTGGATCACGCGCTTGGGATCGATGTTCACCACGATGCACTGGCTGCCGAAGCGACGGGCGGCCTGATGCACGAACTCCGGATCGCGGCAGGCGGTGGAGTTGATCGAGACCTTATCGGCCCCCGCGTTCAGCAGGGCGCGGATGTCGTCGATGGTGCGGATGCCGCCCCCCACCGTCAACGGCATGAAGACGACTTCCGCCGTGCGGCGGACAACGTCCAGCATGATCTCGCGGCCTTCGTGGCTGGCGGTGATGTCGAGGAAGACCAGTTCATCGGCCCCTTCTTCTTCATAGCGCGCAGCAACGGCCACGGGATCGCCAGCGTCGCGGAGATTGAGGAAATTTGTCCCCTTGACGACTCGGCCCCGGTTGACATCGAGACAAGGTATCACCCTTTTGGCGAACATAACGCCTACATTCTCGGGGGTCGGAAGTGATGTATTGGCAACGGCTGCCGCCGCCTAGCAAGACAGCCTTCTACTTTAACCTAACCCACCCGCGCCGGTCAACTAGCCCGGATTATTCATAACCCACCCTCGACATTGACCCTTTCTGCAACGGAAACTACTCCCCCGGCGCGGCAGATTATGGTAGAGTATGAATTTTCCCCAGCGGACTTAAACTATTTGCTACAAATTGCTTACCTAAGTGGTACTCGTACTCAATCCAAGGAGTTTCCCACCGATGAACTTTAGAAAACTTGCCTGTTTCGTTCTTGCCGTATTTCCCTTGTCTGCTGGAAGTGTACCGGCCGAAGAGAAGGCGGATCCACCGAAACCGGCTTCACACACGGTTCGCAAGATCGAGGGCTGGGCAGTCCGCGTCGACGATCGACTGCTCCAGCCGCCCCATGAGAAGCTTGGCGTGCGGGTGCTAAAGGCCCTGGCGGCAAAGCTCGCCGACATCAATGCCGTGGTCCGCCCGGATCGCCTGGAAAAACTCCATGCGTTCACGATCGTGCTCGACATGTCCCATGGAAAACTCTATCCGATGCAGTATCATCCCGATGCCAAGTGGCTGGAGGAGAATGGCTACGCCCGCGATCTCGTGCATTGCGTTCATATTCCGGTGGCTGCCGAACTCCTGGCCCCGCGGCAGATCAACGTACAGCCGTGGTGCGTGCTGCACGAATTGGCGCATGCCTATCACGACCAGATCCTCGGTTTTGACGAAGCCCGTATCCGCGATGCCTACGCGCGATACAAACAAAGCGGGCACGGAGATGCCGCCCTCCTGATCACGGGCGAGCGCGTGCGGCACTATGGGCTGACCGATAACAAGGAGTTCTTCGCCGAAATGACGGAGTCCTATTTCGGCACGAACGATTTTTTCCCTTTCAACCGTGCGGAACTCATGAACGTCGAACCGGAAATCCATAAGCTCATGGAGGCGATCTGGGGGCCGGTGCAAACCGAGCGCTCCAAGGACAAGCCCAGCATGCCGGCGGTCGGCGCGGCACCGCTCGCAAGACTCAGCCCCGGATCGGCGGCAACGATCCTCTGGTACGCGCAACCGGCGCGGAAATGGGACGAAGCCCTGCCGGTCGGCAACGGCCGGCTGGGAGCGATGGTCTTTGGTGAACCTGGCAGCGAACGCGTGCAACTCAACGAGCAGACTATCTGGACCGGCGGACCATACGATCCGAATCGACCTGGCGGCCCCGAGGCCCTGCCGGAAATTCGCCGCCTCGTGTTCGCCGGTAAGTTCTTCGATGCCGAGGAACTCTTCGGCAAGAGCATGTTGGGCAAGCCCGTCGAGCAGATGAAGTATCAGCCGCTGGGCAACCTCGTCATCGAGTTTCCCGGTCACGCCAGCGCGACGGACTACCGCCGGCAGCTTGACCTCGACAGGGCAATCGCGGAAGTTTCCTACCGCGTCGGCGGCGTGAATTTCCACCGCGAAGTTTTTGCCAGCCCGGTGGACCAGGCGATCGTCGTCCGCCTTACGGCGGACAAGCCTGGCTCGATCTCGATGGTTGCAAGACTTGCCGGCGTCACCAATGCCAAAACTCCTGGCGACGAAAAGCATTCGACCGAGATCCTTGGCCCAGGGCAGTTGCTCCTTCGCGGCAAGACGGGCAGTTTTTTGGGCATCGAAGGGCGGGTTCGCTACGAGGGGCAGGTTCGCGTCTTGAATGAAGGAGGCAAGCTGGCCACGGAAAAGGACGGTGCCCGGGTTACCGACGCGGATGCCGTGACCTTGCTCATCGTAGCCGCCACGAATTTCAAAAGCTACAACAATCTGGGCGGCGATCCAGCGGCTCGCGTGCGCGAGTATTTGCAGCGCCTCGAGAATAAAACCATTGAGCGGCTTCGCGCGGACCATCTCGCCGAGCATCAGCGGCTATTCCGCCGCGTTAAGTTGAGCTTGCCGGAAACGGCGGCCTCCGCGCGGCCAACCGATGTCCGCATTAGCGAACACGATCCCCGCACCGACCCGCAACTCGCCGCTTTGATGTTCCAGTACGGCAGATACCTCTTGATCGGCAGCAGTCGCCCCGGCTGCCAACCAGCCAACTTGCAAGGGATCTGGAATGAGGATATGGAGCCCGCATGGGACAGCAAATTCACGACGAACATCAACGTGCAGATGAACTACTGGCCGGCGGAAGTGGCCGGCTTGCCGGAGTGCGTCGATCCGCTCACGCAAATGGTCAAGGAGTTGGCCGAGACGGGTGGCCAGGTGGCAAAGATCCATTACGGCGCACGCGGCTGGGTCTTTCACCAGAATACGGACCAATGGCGTTACGCCGCGCCCATGGACGGCTCGACCTGGGGCACGTTCTCGATCGGCGGGGCCTGGCTCTGCACGCACCTCTGGGAACACTATCGCTACAGCGGCGACAAGGAATATCTTCGCCAGATTTATCCCTTGCTCAAAGGCTCGGCCCAGTTCTTTCTCGATACGCTGGTCGAGCACCCGCAGCGCAAATGGCTGGTGACGTGCCCTTCCACCTCACCCGAGAATTTTCCGGCATGGCCCGGCAACAAGCCGTTCCACGACAAGGTAATCAACTTTGACCTGCCGGGAACGACCATCTGCGCCGGCTCGACGATCGATCTATGCGTTCTCCGCGATCTCTTCGACGCCTGCGTCGAGGCCGGAAAGATTTTGGACACGGACCAGGAGTTCCGTGCCCAGGTGGCACGCGCCCGGCAGCGACTGGCGCCGCTGCAAGTTGGCAAGCAGGGCAATCTGCAAGAGTGGATCGAGGACTGGGGCGATCTGGAGGAAAAGCACCGGCACATTTCGCACCTCTACAGTCTCTATCCCAGCAACCAGATCTCGCTCAATGCAACTCCCAAACTGGCCGAGGCCGCCAAAATTGCTCTCGACCTGCGGGGCGATACGGGAACCGGTTTCGGCATGGCGTGGAAGGCCGCCTGCTGGGCGCGCCTCTTGGACGGCGAGCGCGCCAATCTTTGCCTCACGAATCTCGTGCATCTGCAAACCTGCCCGAATCTCTTTTCCAAATGTTTTCGCGCGCCGCAAGTCGACGGCGCCTTCGGCGCTACGGCCGCGGTTGCCGAAATGCTGATGCAATCCTCTTCCGACGAGATCCGGCTCTTGCCCGCGCTGCCCAAGGTCTGGGCTGAAGGAAGCTATCGCGGCCTCCGCGCCCGGGGAGGATTCGAGGTGGACGCCGCCTGGAGCGGCGGCCGCTTGACTTCGGCCACGATCCGCTCCGCACTCGGTGGCCCATGCACGGTCCGCGCTAATTGCCGCGTGACGGTGAAGGAAGGGGAACGTGAACCATCGGCCACAAGGCCCAGCGACGCGGTGCTGCGATTTGAAACCCGACGCGGCGGCACGTATTCCTTGACTCCCGTCCTCAAGGACTAAGTGCGAAACTACTTCACCGCCGCAGCGCCGGCCGAGGCCACGGCGTGATCGTTCTCGACGATGCTGCCGGAGACGCCGATGGCCCCAATCACCTCGCCGGCTGCGTTGACGATCGGCACGCCGCCGGGGAAAGTGATCAATCCGCCGTTGGAGTGCTCGATGGCGTACAGCGACCCGCCGGGCTGCGAGAGCTTGCCGATCTCGCCGGTGGGCATGTCAAAAAGTCGGGCCGTGCGGGCCTTGCGAATCGAAATGTCGGCCGAGCCGATCCAGGCGCCGTCCATCCGGGCAAATGCCTTCAAATGGGTTCCCGTGTCCACGACCGCGATGTTCATCTTCGCGCCGAGTTCCTGGGCCTTGGCAAAAGCGGCCTCCACAACAGTCTTGGCCTGGGCCAGAGTGATATCAGGCATGTTGGTCTCCTCATGTATTGTTTGTCACTGGGGAAATTGTTTTGCAATTATAGACAGCTAAGTCTGACATCGGAAGAGGGGAACCAATATAGTAATAATCCGGGCTAAAGATTTGGTCCGAAAATCCCCTTAGGTTGCAATATCAGGAAATCTTGTTAAAATTAAAGTGCTTCCATTGCACGCAACGGCGTTTTCCCTCCCCTGAAGCACTTTATTTGCGATAGCGAGGTCGTCCAGCAGTGCGCAGCCCCACCCCCCCAGTTGCTTTTCGTCGCCGCGCATCTCTTTGGGCGACCGCGTCGTGGGTAATGCTTCCGGTGTGCCTCGCCACGGCCGCCGAGAAACTGAGCTTCAATCGCGACGTGCGGCCGATCCTGGCGGAAAACTGCTTTACCTGCCACGGACCGGACAGTGCCTCGCGAAAGGCCGACTTGCGGCTCGATCGGCGAGATGCAGCCGTCAAGTCCGGCGCCATCGCGCCCGGCAAGCCGGATGAAAGCGGGATGATCCACCGCATCTTCTCCAGCGACAAGGACGAGGTCATGCCGCCGCGGTCGATCCACAAGCAGCTCACGGCGGTCCAGAAGGAGCAACTCAAGGCTTGGATCGCGGCCGGGGCCGAGTACCAGCCGCTCTGGTCGTTCATCCCGCCCGCTCGACCCGCCTTGCCTGCGGTACATGACGCCAACTGGGTCCGCAACCCGATCGATCGTTTTGTCCTGGCCGCTTTGGAACAGCGCGGATTGCAACCCGCCCCCGAGGCCGACCGCCGCACCTTGGCCCGGCGGCTGAGTCTCGACCTGACCGGCCTGCCGCCGGCGGCGGAAATGGTCGAGGCTTTTGTCAACGACAAGTCGCCGGATGCCTGCGAGAAGCTGGTCGATCGGTGGATGCAGTCACCGCATTGGGGCGAACATCGGGCACGTTACTGGCTCGACGCCGCCCGCTATGCCGACACCAACGGCATCCACTTCGACAATTTCCGCGAGATCTGGTCCTTTCGCGATTGGGTCATCGACGCCTTCAATCAAAACATGCCCTTCGACCGGTTCACCGTCGAGCAGTTGGCTGGCGACCTGTTGCCCAACGCGACCGATGAGCAGCGAATCGCCACGGGCTTCCATCGCTGCAACAGCACTACCAACGAAGGCGGCGCGATCAACGAAGAGTATCTGGTGCTCTACACCCGCGATCGAACCGAGACCACTTCACGGGTCTGGATGGGCCTGACGGCCAATTGCGCGGTCTGCCACGATCATAAGTTCGACCCCTTGCCGCAAAAAGAGTTCTATGGCCTCTCGGCGTTTTTCAACAACACCAAGCAAGCGGCGATGGACGGCAATATCAAGGACACCCCGCCGGTGATGTTCGTTGCGGGGACGCCCCAGGATCGCCAGCAATGGAAGACGATCGACGGCCAGATTGCAGAGTTCAAGAAGCAGATCAACGATCGCAAGCAGGCTGCCCGGGCCGACTTTGAAAAATGGCTTGCGGGTCCGGCACAGCAGCCGCTTTCGGCCAAGGTACTAGGGTTTCACGACAAGCCGTATCAGGATCTGACGGCTCAACTGACCGAAACCGAGAAGGAGAAATTGGCCATCCGCGCCCGCGGCAGCATGGCCCACGTGGTTGAGGAACGTGCCGAGCCTCCCAGGGCCTACGTGCTCTTCCGGGGCGATTACGACAAGCGACGAGACGAAGTCAAACCGGCGACGCCTTCATTTCTTCCGCCCATGCCGGCCGAAGAGCCGCGGAATCGACTCGGTTTCGCCCGCTGGCTGCTGCGGCCGGAGCATCCGCTGACTGCCCGGGTGACGGTGAACCGCTTCTGGCAGGAGGTCTTCGGCACGGGTCTGGTGAAGACGACCGAGGATTTCGGCGTCAACGGGGAAACGCCGGTCAACCAGGAACTGCTGGATTGGCTGGCCGTCGACTTCCGCGAGTCAGGCTGGGACGTCAAGCGGCTATTCCGCTTGATGGTCACGTCGGCCGCCTATCGGCAGTCGGCAGCGGCAACGCCCGAGAAGCTCGAAAGAGATCCGCAAAACCGATTGCTTTCACGCGGCCCGCGTTTCCGCATGGACGCCGAGATGGTCCGCGACCATGCCTTGGCGGCCAGCGGCCTATTGGTGGCGAAGATCGGCGGGCCAAGCGTAAAGCCCTACCAGCCCGACGGCGTTTGGGAGGCTGTGGCCATGCCGGAGAGCAACACGCGGAACTATCGCGCCGACAGCGGCGAGAACTTGTATCGGCGGAGCATGTATACGCTTTGGAAGCGTGCCGCCCCGCCGGCCTCGATGGATATCTTCAATGCTCCCACGCGGGAGGCGTGTACGGTACGGCGCGAGCGGACCAACACGCCGCTACAGGCCCTGGTGACGCTCAACGACCCGCAGTTTGTCGAAGCGGCCCGGCATCTGGCGGAAACAACGCTCAAGCAAGACGGCGAGAAGACCGAAAACCGCATCGACTTTGTGGCCCGGCGGCTGCTGGCTCGGCCCTTGCGGCCACAGGAAATGCAGGTTGTGCAAAGCAGTCTCGACGCCTTGCTCAAGCATTACCAGGCGAATCCGGAAGGGGCCAAGAGTCTGCTGATGGTCGGCCAGTCGCCAGTCGATCCGAAGCTTAATTCGTCCACGCTCGCCGCCTGGACGATGCTCACGAACGAATTGATGAATTTGGATGAGGTATTGAACAAATGAGTGATCCCTCTCGGCGCGGTTTCCTTGATCTGGCCGTTCGCTCGCTGGGTGGCGCGGCGGCGGTTTCGCTCTTGAGCCAAGGCGGCGGCAACCATGCGCTCCTGGCGGCCGAGGCTGCCATACCGGCCGCCGGCCCTCACTTTCCCGGCAAGGCCAAGCACGTCATCTATCTGCACATGGTCGGCGGCCCGTCGCAGATGGACCTCTACGACTACAAACCGAAGATGAATGCCTGGTACGATAAGGATCTGCCCGAGTCGATCCGCCAAGGCCAGCGGCTGACGACCATGACCAGCGGTCAGACGCGGTTCCCCATCGCGCCCTCGAAGTACAAGTTCGCCCAGCATGGCCAGGGCGGCTTGTGGGTCAGCGAATTGCTGCCTTACACGGCCAAGGTAATCGACGAAATGTGCTTCGTCCGCAGCATGAATACCGACGCCATCAACCACGAGCCGGCCATCACCCTCGCCCAGACGGGTAATCAGATCTCCGGCCGGCCCTGCCTGGGCTCCTGGGTTTCCTACGGGCTGGGCACGCTCAATCAGAACCTGCCTGCCTTTGTCGTGATGGTGGCCAAGCCAACCAACATGGAACAGCTTCAGGCCATCTCGGCCCGGCTCTGGTCGAGCGGCTACCTGCCGGGCGAGCACGCCGGCGTGTCGTTCCGCACCAGCGGCGATCCGATCCTGTACATCAACAATCCGCCGGGCGTATCGGCGGAGGTTCGCCGCACGACGCTCGAAGGCATCCGCGCGCTCAACGAAATGAACTTTAGCCTCCACGGCGATCCCGACATCAACACGCGGACCAAGCAATATGAGTTGGCCTTGCGGATGCAGGACAGCGTGCCGGAACTAGCCGATCTGGCCAAGGAGCCGAAATCGACCTTCGACCTCTACGGCGAGGAGGCCCGCAAGCCCGGCACCTTTGCCAACACGGCCTTGCAGGCCCGGCGGATGGTCGAGCGGGGCGTTCGTTTCGTGCAGATATACCACAACAACTGGGACTCGCACGGCAATGTGGCCGGCCGTTTACCGAGCCAGTGCAAGGATGTCGATCAGGCCTGCCATGGCCTGATTACCGATCTCAAACAACGCGGTCTCTTGCAGGATACGCTCATTGTCTGGGGTGGCGAATTCGGCCGGACGATCTACTCGCAAGGCGGGCTGTCGCACGATAACTACGGCCGCGATCACCATCCGCGGTGTTTCACCGTATGGATGGCCGGCGGCGGGGCCAAGCCGGGCATGGTTTATGGCGAGACCGACGATTTCTCCTATAATATCATCAAGGATCCCGTCAAGATCCGCGATTTCCACGCCACGATCCTGCACCTTCTGGGCTTCAACCATGAGCGACTGAGCTATCGCTTCCAGGGGCTCGATCAGCGCCTCACCGGCGTTGAACCGGCAAAGGTCGTCAAAGAGTTGCTGGCGTAGAGGTCCGTTTCACAAATAATGTCAAAGAGGGGGGAAATCGTGGAGATCATCCGATCTACCGCGAATTTCAGATCCCGATGGAAGTAAGTCGACAATGGATGATTTCCCGACCTCTTGTTCATTTTAAGCCGTCGAGTTCCAAAGTGAAAGCCAAGTCTTTTGGAACGCCTAGCTTCTTGCGCTCCGCGATAAAGCCGGCTTCAGCCCACGGACCAGCGACAAGTCCATCCGATACTCGCAGAATGTAGAAACTCATGGCGGTCTTATCACCCGGTGGATGCTGCTTGGCAATGATGAAATGCTCATCCCAGCCGACCGCAAACACCGTCTCCGGGATTACCCCAGGGTAAGAATTGCCGCCATCCGAAGGCATCGTGGCTATATGCATTTGCTCCAGCGTGTCGCATGCGATCAAACAATATTTACCGGATAGTTTCTTTTCGTAGGCAAAACCGATGCCCCCACACGCAATGATGAACGCGAGGAGGATGAACGACATGGAGTACACGGCCAATTTGATTTCGCGAGGCATGTTTGTGGGGTGCAAGTTGAAATGAAAGAGGGGTGTTTTTCTATTCCCATTCTCTACGTTATTCGTTCCCGGTCAACTCAAATTGGATCGGGTCGGGTTATCCGGATCGTTTTACCTCTGTAAACCATCTCGCACTTGCAGACAAATTTACTTAAAATGGGGTTGACTTCGAGCAAATTCAGGACGATTTTTTGTGATAAGCAAGGCCAGAGCTATAAATCATCCAATTAACATTTCAATCCTGCCAGGGAACACCAGTTGTAGGCGAAACTGAATGACGTAGAATGACTTACGTTCTTCGGCAAAGATAGTTGCCCAACGCCGGTTGCCCGAAATCAATCTTCCGTTTTGCGCCCCATCACACTCCCTTCCAGCATAGCATGATTCACAGCTTTCGAGAGCAAGTGGAATCTGTGGTCGTTCTTCTTGTAACTGGCGATTACGAGGAATTGGAGGGGCTTACCGGCGGAGTCCGACTAACAGCGAGCGATATCTCCAACGCCATTCGGCAGTACGGCAGGAGCCTAGTTTATCCGCCAGCTTCCGCATATAACGCAATTGACACAGTCCTGGTGATGGGCTCCACGCCGCCACAGTGGTCGGTTCAGATGCAGCTTTGGACGGCAGAGGAAGGAGCTTCGGATTTGACTCTAGAAATGACCTTGATTCAAACGGAAAAAGGCTACCAGATTGAACTGGATGACCTTCATGTCCTCTAAAGTTTGGCGGGGATGCCACGCACACTGGGACTACTTTGACCGGCGCGGCGCGGGTTCCTTGAGCGGGCATTCCGCCAATGGCAAATCGGTAAGGTTGCCCAATCGGTTGCCCAATTTCATGGTAAGCAACGGGTAAATTTCGTGCAATTCGGAAATATTCTCAGAGGAGACGTTTTGGGCGTAAGTCGCTGAAAACCCTGGTATTTAAGGAAGTTGCGACGGTGCCTTTCAAAAGAAACGTGTTTCCTGCCGGAAAGAACTATTGTATGATGATCCGCTGGAAAACGCAGAGCTTTTTCACTTGACCCGAAACACATTAATCCCTCTCGCTTCGAGGGATCTATTTTGAAAGTCCTGCCATGCCCATCTATCTTCCTCCCATTTCGCGACGATCGTTCCTGGCCGGCTCACTGGCTGCCGGGGCGGGAGTCCTACTGGGTCAGGATGCCTGCGCCGCCGAGCGAAAGACCGATCCCAACCGCTGGGTTTTGATCTCCGACACGCATATCGGTGCGCGTCGTGAAGATTTACGCTACGGCGTCAAGCCGGCGGAGACGTTCGCGGAAACAGCGCGGCAAGTCCTCGACCTCGATCCGCGGCCTGCCGGCATCATCATCTGCGGCGACCTGGCCTTCCTGCAAGGTCGGCCCGGCGACTACAAGTTGATGCGGGAACTCTGCCAGCCGATCCGCGAAGAGGGCATTCCGCTGCACCTGGTGCTAGGCAACCACGATCATCGCGAGAACTTTTGGGCGGCCTTTCCCGAAGCGAAACCGGCCCAACCGGCAGCCGATCGTCAGGCGGCGGTCGTCGAAACGCCGCTGGCCAATTGGTTCCTCATGGATTCGCTCTATAAGACCGACGTCACGCCGGGCCAACTCGGCAAGGACCAGTTGCAGTGGCTGGCCAAGGCCCTCGACGCCCACGCCGACAAGCCGGCCCTGCTGATCGCGCATCACAACCTGGAAGGCATTTCGGGACTGCACGACGCGGCTGCTTTAATGCAGACCGCACACAACCATCCACAGGTGAAAGCCTATTGCCATGGCCATACGCACCAATGGAAAGTCTCCTGCGAGAAGGAGGTTTACCTTGTCAACGTGCCCGCGACAGCATGGCTCTTCGATGCCAAGGAGCCTCGGGGCTGGTTGGATATCACCTTGCAGGAGGCCGGCGCCACGGTCGTCATGAACGCGCTGGACAAGAAGCATGCCAAGCACGGTGAGCGGCATGTGTTGAAATGGCGGAGTTAGGGTGAGTGGGAGCGGCTGTTTGCGCCAGAACTCGGGCAAAAGATCCGCTTCCGTGCCGAAAAGCCCTCTCCCTATACCACTCTCCCGGAGGGGGATGGGCAATTTTCGGGCAGCCTCTTAGTGTCAATCGTAACCGCGAGCAGTATAACCATCACCCCTCCGCATCCTAAAATCTCGATTGACATTGCCCCGAAGCTTCGGCTTTAGTATCTTCCGGCCATGAATCTTGCAATCTTCCTCCCTAATTGGGTGGGAGACCTAGTCATGGCCACTCCCACACTACGCGCCGTGCGGCGGCATTTTGGCCCGCCTGCGCGAATTGTGGGCATTCTGCGTCCACAGTTGGCCGAACTCCTGCATGGCAGTAATTGGCTCGATGAGCAGTTTCTTTTCGATCCCAAGTCGGGTTACAAGGAGTTCAGTCGTTTGGCCCTGGTCGGCCGCATGCGCCAGCAGCGGTTCGATAGGGCACTGCTGCTGACCAACTCCTTGCACACTGCGGCATTGGCTTGGCTGGGAGGAGCGAGAGAGCGCGTGGGCTACGCTCGGGATGGACGATCGCTCCTATTGACCAATCGAGTCCCTGCGGCCCGCGATGGCCGGCAGTTCCGACCGGCACCAATCGTCGAAAGCTACCTGGCACTGTCCCGGGCGATCGGTTGCCCGGAGGAATCGCCGCAGTTGGAATTGAAAGTCACCGCGGCCGAAAGCAATCAAGCGGCACGGGTGTGGCGTGAATTGGGACTGCGGACCGATGGACAGGTCGTAGCGATCAACTCCAGCGGGGCTTATGGAGCGGCAAAACTGTGGCCGGCCGAACATTGCGCCACCCTGGCTCGACAGATCGTCGAACAACTCGATCACGACGTACTGGTACTCTGTGGCCCCGGTGAGCGCGACGCCGCATGCCAAATCGCTGCCTGTGCCGGCTCGTCTCGGGTTTTTTCCTTGGCCGCCCAAGATCTTAGTCTCGGGCTGACCAAGGGCTGTCTGGCACGTTGCCGGCTCATGGTTTCCACCGATAGTGGTCCGCGGCACATTGCAGCCGCCTTGGGCAAGCCGGTTGTTACGTTGTTGGGACCGACATTGCCGGTTTGGATCGAGAACCCCAGCATCAGCGGCCCGATGCTTCGCGCCGAGCTAGACTGCCTGGGCTGCGGCAAGCGGACCTGCCCACTGGGGCATCACCGCTGCATGCGAGAACTGACTCCCGAACGGATTTTGCGCGAAGTGGCTGTTCTGGTTCAGACAACAACGATCGAGGCGGCGCGGGAGGAAATGGCATGGCAGCGATGATTGGGATTGCCGAACACTACCGCGAGACCTTAGAAAACGCGGGATTCGCCGAGTTTGAAGCGATCATGAAGACCCAGGCTGGCCGTTGTTTGCGCGTGCTGCCCGACCGCGAGAACTGGTATCTGCAAGGTGCCCTCCCCCCCGGCCCCTCTCCCGAGTACGGGAGGGGGGAGATTGGCCGCCGCCTTCCCGCGCATGCCACGGGCCTTGTTCGAGTACCCGCCATAATAACGGACCT
>Ga0118677_10000729_pt1 | contig 71422 bp, 57 predicted proteins | sample AliMusrvi5mmetaG_FD_86154 | JGI IMG/M metagenome (GOLD analysis project Ga0118677, IMG submission 86154) | reverse complement strand
ATAATTTAAAGTTAAACAATACAATTTTTTACCTTTTGATGCAGGTAAAGCAACATAGTCACAATTTATGCCAAACCAAATCAGGTGAATAAATCTGGACATTTTTTCAGTTTCAGCCGGTCAGCAAATAAAAATGTCAGACTGTGCTGACAATCTGACACGAATAAACTGGAAAATGGAAGCGGGCAGGCTACTTCTTTTGAGCGGGGGGGGCCTGAAAATCCTGGATCGGAGCAGTTTTGCTTTCGTCTATCTGCTTTTGGATCTCACTTTTAGTGGTTTCCGATTTACCCTGGCTTTTAGGAATGACAAAAATAGAAAAGAGGCTCAGTACAAGCAGGGTAAGGGCAAGTGTCCATGTGGTTTTTTCAAGAAAATCGGCCGTTTTCCTGACACCCATGAATTGATTGGAGGAGGCGAAATTCGACGCCAGTCCACCACCTTTTGAATTCTGCACTAACACAACCAACACCATCAAAACACAGACGATCAGGATGAGAACGGAGATTAAAATGTAAATACCCATTTTGATTTACGATTTACGATTTGTGATTTACGAATTAAATATCCCAAATTTACTTTCACATACTGAGTTTTTCAATTTGGGCTGCAAAGTAACGACTTTTTTCTTGATTAATCAAGGATAATTTCTCATAAATATGAATGGCCTTCGGTATATTGCCTTGTTGTGCATATAATTGAGCAAGGGTTTCACTCACAATTTCTTCTTCGTCGGAGTTGCTCCGGATGGCACTTTCGACAGGACTGAAAAAGACAGCCTTCGGTTTCGAAATCCTGGGCTCATCCTCAATGAATTTTTCAATGAGCGATGCCCTGGTCGCCTGAAGTACAGGGTTTTCTTTGACAGGCACCGGATCAGGAATATCGAAAACAGGTTCCAGGGTTTCCTCAAAGATATGCTCCCGCATTTTTTCCATCTTGATTTCTCCCAGCCTTTTCTTCACGATTTCCAGAAGCTCTTCCTGGGTCATCCGCTCATATGCCGGTGATGCGGTCTCGATGATGCTGATTACCGGTCCGGGGTGGAGAAACCGCTCCTCCTGCCGGATTTCTTCCTGCCTGATTTCTTCCTGCCGGACGGGTTGAATCCATTCTTTTTTTGAACGATCAACAAGTTCCTTAAGGACCCGTCGGTCACCTGCGTAAGCCGCGGCTTTTTTGAGCTGGTTTGCGTATTGGCGGTCGTCTTTTACATAAAAATTATAGGCAAGAAGTAACTGTCCAGACTGGCAGTAAGGATAACGGGCAACCAGGTCTTCAAGCAGCGCGACGCCCTGGTCATCTGCCATACCCGGATCATTTAACAAATTTGAAAATTGCCGGCTGATCATACTTTCTGAAACATCTTTTACATGAATTACCAGTTGACTACAGCTTTATTAAAAATATCCTGAACAAGCTGATCCGTAATATCTTTAATGAGACCATCCTGGACGGAAGAAAGATTGTAGGAGCTTGAATAATCCTGGTAGCGGGAAAAACTTGTTTCCCAATTTTGTTTTGGATCAGTTTTATTGGTGAATTTCACACTCACAGCAATGGTAAGCCGGTTCATCGCAGCGGTTTCATTGCCCTGAATGGCCACAGGCACAACAACATATTGCGTAATGGTGCCATCAACATTGAGATCTCCATTGCGATCCACCAGGACCAGGTTCGTTTGGGAGGTAAAATAATTCCTCAGTGCATCCGTAAAGGTTCTTGACAAAGTAGACACAACCAGGCTGGCATTGTTCGGTACATAAGCAATCGCAACCGTTTTAACATTTGGAGAAATTGACGCCCCTGTAAAAGAATAACTCATCCTGCAGGAGGTGGTGATCGACCCCAGCAAAACCAGCAATGGCGCGATCCATTTCAGCATGGAGAATCCCTGATGCCGGTAAAGTTGTCGTTTCATCACATTTTCAATTGATTGCCAAAGGTAGGCAATATTATTCGATGTCATATTCCTTTATCTTCCGATACAGGGTGCGCTCTGAAATTCCAAGTTCATTTGCCGCGTCCTTGCGCTTGCCTTCATGTTTAGTAAGAGCCCGCCTGATAAAATCGATCTCCTTTTTCTCAAGTGAAAGGGATTCTTCTACTTCTTCGGGTTCCTGGAACGACTCACTTTCCTCATACCTGTTTCCATGACGATGTACGATGACAGGCTGGGGTACGGGCTCCTTCACCTCCTCCATATCCTTGTACAGCCGTTGAATCAGGTGGTTATTTTTACCGAGGTCGCTGGCAATTTCATCATCGTGCTGCATCAGGTTCATCACAAGTTGCTTCAGGTCATTCATGTCTTTTTTCATGTCGAAAAGAACTTTGTAAAGCAGCTCCCGTTCATTGAATTTCGAGGAGTCCTCCCCTTTATACAGAACCGGAAGTTCACTTGACTGTCCCTGCGGCATATATTTTAGCAGGATTGCGCCATCGATCATCCTGTTTTTTTCGATGATCGAAATCTGTTCGGTCAGATTTTTTAATTGGCGTATGTTTCCCGGCCATCTGAAGTTTCTGAGAACCTGCTGTGCATCATCATCCAGCTGGATGGCCGGCATGCGGTACTTTTCTGCAGCATCGGAGGCAAACTTCCTGAACAAAAGATAGATATCCTCTTTTCGTTCACGCAAAGGCGGAACGAGAATGGGAACTGTGTTCAAACGGTAATAGAGGTCCTGCCTGAATTTTCCATTGGAGATGGCATCGGGAATATTGACATTGGTTGCACCGACAACCCTGACATTTGTTTTTAAGACTTTGGAGGAACCGACCCTCATGAATTCGCCCGATTCCAGTACTCTCAGCAGTCTAACCTGTGTTCCCAGCGGAAGTTCCGCAACTTCATCCAGGAAAATGGTGCCGCCGTCGACAACCTCAAAGTACCCTTTGCGTGCTTCGTGTGCGCCGGTAAATGAACCTTTCTCATGTCCGAAAAGTTCGGAATCTATTGTTCCTTCAGGAATGGCGCCGCAATTGACTGCAATGTAAGGGCCGTGTTTCCGCGCGCTCATCTGATGGATGATTTTTGGAAAAAACTCTTTCCCTGTACCACTTTCCCCGCTGATCAGCACTGTAATATCAGTGGCGGCAACCTGGCGGGCAATGTCGATGGCCCGGTCAAGAATAGGTGAGTTGCCGATGATGCCAAAGCGCTGTTTGATTGACTGGATATCCATATGAAAGTTATCTGAGCTGTGCATTAAAATTTGTCACCATGGCTCGCAGGAGTTTTTCCATGGATTTTTCGATCTCTTTATCTGTAAGGGTTTTGTCCTCATCCTGAAGAATGAGGTTGAGTGCGTAGGATTTTTTTCCTGAAGCTATTTTTTCACCCTCATATACATCAAACAGGCCGATTTCCTTCAGTAGTTTCTTTTCTGTCTGAAAAGCAAGCTTTTCAATCTGGCCAAAAGTGACCTCCTTGTCAACCAGCAATGCAAGGTCGCGCCTTACTTCCGGGAATTTCGGAATCCCCTTGTATTTCAGATTTTTTTCAGGGATCAATGAAAACAGGAGGTCCCAGTTGACCTCTGCATAGAAAACAGGCTGCCTGCAATCGAATGCCTTTAAAACACTGCCAGCAAGGGAACCAATGGTAAAAATGTTCTTATCATCAATCATATAACGGAGACCGTCACATATCTGGGTTGAATTGAATGGCTGAACTTTCCACCGGTCATGTGAGACAGACAATTTTTTACAAACTCCTTCAAGGTATCCCTTCAGGTCATAAAAATCAACAGGCCGGTCGGAAGCGTTCCAGTTCTCTGATTTGGACCGGCCGGTCATGATCAGGGCCAGGTGTTTTTCTTCATGATATCCCTTAAGCGGATCCTCATTGAAGGTGCCGGTGGCATAAACCCTGCCGAATTCAAACATCTTCAGGTCTGAAGTTTTGCGGTTCTGATTATAAACGACACTCTCAATGGCCCCATACAATAACGTCTGCCGCATCACATCCAGGTCGCGGCTGATGGGGTTGAGCATTTTCACACACCGGTCAACCGGAAAGTCATCATTGCCCGTATAATAAGCCGACCTGGTTAGTGAATTATTCATGATCTCGTTGAATCCATTGGCAGCAAGGTAATCAGATACCAGGTTCTGAATTTTCTCAGGGTCAGGGTTTGTTGTGTAAGAGATCGACGCCCTGATTTCATCGTGAATTTCAATGTTATTGTACCCATAAACCCTGAGGATCTCCTCGATCACATCGGCTTCACGGGTAACATCCACTTTGTATGCAGGAATTTCCATCCGGAGACCGGTTTCGGGGCCAACCTCTTCCAGAATGACAATTCCAAGGTCTGTAAGTATTTTTTTTACAACCTCCCGGTTGATGACCTTTCCAACCAGGCGGTCCAGGTTCTGCCAGGCCAGTTCGACGATACACGGCGGCAGAATCGTTGGATAAACATCCACGATTTCAGATGAAATTTCACCTCCTGCAATCTCCTTGATCATCATGGCGGCACGCTTGAGTGCATAAACCGTGATATCGCAATTTGTGCCTCGTTCAAACCTGAAGGAGGCATCGGTCTGAAGACCATGGAACCTGGAAGTTTTACGAATATGCCGCGGATCAAAATAGGCGCTTTCGAGGAATACACTGGTGGTTTCATCGGTCACTCCCGATTTGACACCGCCAAAAACGCCTGCAATACACATTGGCTCCTCGTCATTGCATATCATCAGGTCATTTTCCGATAGTTCGTGTTCAACATGATCCAGTGTGACGAACCTGGTTCCTTTCGGATATTTTCTGATAATAACCTTGTTTCCCGCGATGCGATCGCTGTCAAAGGCATGAAGCGGTTGCCCGAGTTCCATCAGGATGAAATTGGTAATGTCAACGATGTTGTTGATCGGGCGCAATCCAACGCATGACAGCCGGTTTTTCAGCCAGTCTGGCGACCCGGTTACATGAATCCCCGAAACAGTAATTCCTGAATAACGCGGACAGGCTTCAGGCTCCCCGATGATTACCTGGATATGTTTGTTGTCATTATCAATACGGAATTGTGAAACATCCGGGATGAGCAGTTGGCTGCCCCCGGCAGCAAGAGGCTGTTCCCGTCCGAAATTGTTCGCTACAGCTACAAGGTCGCGTGCAACTCCCAGGTGGGAGCTTGCATCCACACGGTTCGGGGTGAGGCCGATCGTGAATACCACATCATCTTCAATCCTGAAATATTCACTTGCCGGCAAACCCACCGGTGCACCAGGTTCCAGAACCAGGATACCAGCGTGAGAGGTTCCCAGTCCGAGTTCATCTTCGGCACAAATCATCCCTTCAGAGATTTCTCCCCTGATCCTGGTGCGCTGAAGCGTTATTTCCTTTTCCTGAAAATATAAGGTTGTACCGATTGTTGCAACCGCCACCCTCTGCCCTTTTGCGACATTGGCTGCCCCGCATACTATTTTCAAAGGTTCACCCGATCCGACATTAACTGTTGTCAGGCTGAGATGATCCGAATTTGGATGCTTATCACAGGTAAGGACTTCACCGATAAATACCCCCTTCAATCCTCCTTTAACCGATTGAAAAGGTTCCTGGCTTTCAACTTCCAGTCCACACCCGGTTAACATTTCCGCCACCTTGTCAGGTGTGAGATCGAGATCATGATATTGCTTGAGCCAATTGTAGGAAATCTTCATTTGATCTATGGATTAAAAGGACAAAATTAGCAATAAAAACGGTAACCGTTATGAGATGAGCCCCCAATTTTGTTGCTTTTTGTCCATGTTAAGCAAGTGGAGTGCCAGAATGTCATTTTCTTTTTTTACCAGCCCGGGGTCTTTACCAATAATCTCTGAAGCTACATTCCGCGAGTATTTCAATATTTTTTCATCCTTGACAATGTCAGCGATGCGTAAATCCATGATCCCGCTCTGTTGCGTTCCCTGGAGGTCTCCCGGCCCGCGAAGCTGAAGGTCGGTTTCGGCAATTTCAAAACCATCGGTAGTGCGTACCATGGTTGAGAGTCGTTTCTTGGCCTCAGCCGAAAGCTCGTAACCGCTCATCAGGATGCAAAAAGACTGATCACTTCCCCGGCCCACCCGGCCTCGTAACTGGTGAAGCTGGGAAAGGCCAAACCGTTCGGCATTTTCAATAACCATCACAGATGCATTTGGAACATCCACACCGACTTCGATCACAGTGGTTGCTACAAGGATCTGGGTTTTTCGCTCCAGAAAGCGTTTCATTTCGCTTTCCTTTTCCTGTTGTTTCATTTTTCCATGAACCATGCTTACCGAAAATTGTGGAAGTGGAAACTCCTTGATGATTCCCTGGTACCCGTCGATCAGGTTTTTCAAATCAAGGGTTTCTGATTCCTGGATCAGCGGGAAAACAATGTAAACCTGGCGGCCTTCAAGAATTTTCTCCCGGATGAACCTGAATACTTTTCCCCGGTCGGGTTCATAAATATGTTTTGTGACCACAGGTTTCCTCCCGGGCGGCATTTCATCAATAACGGAGGTGTCGAGATCCCCGTAAAGGGTCATGGCCAGGGTACGAGGGATAGGCGTGGCTGTCATGACCAGAATGTGAGGTGTGATAACATTTTTCTCCCAAAGTTTCGCCCGTTGCGCGACGCCGAAGCGGTGTTGTTCGTCAATTACAACAAATCCAAGATGTTGAAACTTTACGTTTTCCTCAATCAGGGCATGTGTTCCGATCAGCAGGTGGATGGTGCCATTTTGCAATCCTTCCTGTATCTCCTTCCTTTCGGCCGATTTTGTTGCACCTGTAAGCAATTTTACGACCACATGCAGGCCGGTAAGCATCGTAGTGATGGTATGATAATGCTGCCGGGCGAGTATTTCAGTAGGGGCCATGAGGCAACTCTGGAATTTATTATCAAGGGCAATAAGCATGGTCATCAGTGCAACCAGGGTCTTTCCGCTTCCGACATCTCCCTGGAGGAGACGATTCATCTGGTTTCCCGATCCCAGATCGGCCCTGATCTCCCTGATCACGCGTTTTTGCGCTTTCGTAAGTTCAAAAGTGAGGTGATGATGGTAAAACTGATTGACATACTCGCCCACCACGGGGAATTGATGTCCTTCGTGTTTAAGCAACCTCCCGTATCGCTGCTTTGCCAGCCGCAATTGAATGTAGAACAACTCTTCAAACTTCAGCCGGGTTTGAGCTTTCTTCAACAATTCCGGACTCTGCGGAAAATGGATATTTACAAAAGCTTCCTGCCGGTTAATCAACCGGAGCCGCTCAATAATTTCGGGTGTCAGATTTTCAGGCATGACAAACTTCTCATTCAGCAGAACAGTTTTCACAAGCCTGCCTATCCCCTTATAATCCAATCCTTTGGACTTCAACTTCTCTGTGGAATTGTAGATCGGCCTGATAATCTCGCTCAAAGGGACTGGTTGAGTTGTCGGAATTTCCATTTCAGGATGGGGAATGTTCCAGCGTCCGTTAAAAATAACAGGTTTGCCAAATATGATGTATTCCTGCTGGGGGGTTAACATATCCAACACCCATTTTAATCCCTGGAACCACACAAGGTCAATCTCCCCGCTTGAGTCGCGTACCGTGGCGACCAATCTCTGGTGGTGCAAGGCGCCAATCGTCTGAATATGGATCACCCTGGCCTTGATCTGTATAAAGGAATTATCATCCCTGATGTCGGAAATAAGATAAGATTTACTGCGGTCAACATAACGGAAAGGGAAACATGTAAGCAATTCTCCAAAAGTGCGGACATTCAATTCCTTTTTCAGCAGGTCTGCCTTTGACGGACCTACTCCTTTAAGATACTCAATCGGGGTTTCAAGAAATGATGTCGTCATAGAATTTATCGAAAAAAGGCTGCCTCAACACCATGAGACAGCCTCCGAGAAGAATTATCCTGAATCCATCGGCGGGATTAATACCCGGCCTAATATTCCCAAAGATTTGATTCAAATTCAAACAAAGTGTTTTTTGCCTTTTCCGATTCAAGAAGTGCATCAACACCAAGTGCATATTCCTGGATTGTTCGGTTATAGACGTTCTCTTCCTTATAAATATAGCTGGAGAACATTCGCTTCATAAAGACATCATCATATGTCAGCCTTCCTGCTACTCCGTTTTTCAGGTTAAACATTTCATTCTGGGCGAACAACCGCCGGCATTCGGGGAAATAGACCCAAAAAAGCCTCTTGTCGCCCATATCCACATCTTTTACCATGTTTTTGGTCACCGGGCAGATTCCCAGTATCCTTACCTCGAAAACGGATCGTTGTTTGTCGAAATAATAATCTTCCTTGATCAGGAATTTTTTAATATCTGCAGAGGCAAAGGTTGAATTTACCTTACGGTAGATCATCCTGTCCTCATTTTCAGGATCAGGAACAAGGTTGCTGTCGACGTGCTCAACTTTATCCTGGATCTCCTTAAAGGTCAACGGGCTTGCAAACTGGTCATCGATATCTGCGTTGTATGCGGTAATTGTTCCTTCCTTTAACCCATCCCATAAAATTTGTGCAAACGACCTCCAGCCATTCTGAGGCTGTTCGGGAAAATAGAAGGGTTGGTTCATTTTTTCACGAAGGTCAACCACCCGCCAGATTCGTTTTGTCCAGATAATATCAGACTCACGGAGGTATGGATAGGGAATTGGTTCAACTTTCGACAGGGTAATTTTATCATAAACACCATCACGTGGCTGTGAATCAAGTATCTGGGCAAAATTACTCATTGGGAAAAAGATCCCCAGCAGGCCCGGAATTATTATAAACAGAAGCTTTTTCATAATTCGCTTATTATCTTGTTATAATATAAAACATACCCCCTAGCTGATTCGATAGGTAATGGATTTTTCCAGTTTTCGCACCCCGTCGGGAGCCTGGACTTTAACATCATAAATCAGGATTACCTGGTCGCGTCTTGCTTTTTTGATCTGGTTGACCATGTCAGAGGTCAATGTCCTTCCTGTTCCTTGAAGAACGATGGACTGTCCTTCAGAGCTGGTCGTTACGAAAGTATAAGACTGAACAGTGAATGTAGCTGGAAGATCAAATCCCGGTGGGCGTAATGCATAGATGGTCGGATTACCGATCAGGACATTCCTGTTCACATTAACTGATTTCACATTGGCAATGCTGAGGTCAGGTTCGGGGATTGATTTTAACCTGAACGATTCAGATCCCAGTGTAACACGCTTTTCCCCGTAAGTGGCACTGACGGTTACAACGGCACGCAACGGCCCCCCGGTTAGAGATGCAGGGATGTTCACCACGTAGTTTGAATCGGTTTTTGTAACTGTTCCGTAGGATATTTCGACCTTGGTATCAGATCCACCACCGGGAACAACAACCTTCAACGGATTTGGAACCCCTTTATAAAACACAAGCATCTGGGTTGGAGAGATTGAAACAGCACGCTTGGCCACCACAAACTCCTCATTAAAAGGATATTTTTTCGTTTGACCGTTGGGATCGACGACCTGGAGAAAACCGGCAAATTTCTGGAGGCCGACTCCGCCTGCGGGAATGCTGAGGGAAACAACACCATCAGGCCCTTCAATGGAATGTGCATTGGCTTCCATGGCAGGAGTAAGTTCCGCCGCTCCCGGAGTCCATTTTCCCGTTATTTTCCCTTTGGTTTCATAAGCAGCAACGATGATTTCGGCATTATAACTCTCGCCGGAAAATACAAACCTGCTTTCGGGAATGACCTTGGCTTTGATCACGTCAAATTTATAATCCTCGGCACTGATGGCTGAATAGAGATTATTAACAACATCGAATTCAGCATTATATACCTCCGCTTTGATTTTATTTAAAATGGTAACGGTAGCGGCCAGAATCGTATGATAGAAATTATGCATTTCCCAGTTTTGCGGTTGCTTATAGGAGTCAAGAAATTTCCCTTCGGTCTCAAGTCCCATTTTAATGGTACCCCGCATTTTCGGGTCAACCAGGTCCAGCATTTGTTTTTTATACAGATCAATCCTGTTTTTAAGAACTCTTGCCTGTCCATTGGAACCATCTTCCGAATTTCCGATAAAGAAATGGGTTGGAATGTCAAAGTTATCAACCCTTTCGACGCGATTTAGCGGCCGGGTCTTGGCAGAATCATAACTTTTCATGTTTTCGGTCGTCATGATGACCGTAAACTTCAGGCTGTCTATAAAATTTTCAAGATCACGCGACAGTTTACGGGCCTTCTCCGCCTTTTCCCAATAAGGAGCCACCTTGGAAGGATTCGATTGGTATTGTTTCTGAAATTTGGAGTAAGTGTTATCAAGTTTTTTGGAAAAATTGCTATTTGTAACTTCCATGCTCTCATTCACAACAATGAATGCGTCAAGGATTTGTTTGGAGACGTTCAGTGCGAGCAATGCCGTTAGTACGAGATACATCATCCCGATCATCTTTTGCCTCGGTGTCTCTTTATATCCAGCCATCTAGTTATATATTATATTGATATCCGTGAACCCTGCTAAAATTATTTTCCGCCTACACTCATTGCCGAAAGCATATTTCCGTAAACCTTGTTCAGGGCGGCGATGTTCCGGGTCAGGTTGTCCACTTCGGTTTTAAATTTTTCCGTATTGGCCATGGATTCACTTAGGTTGGCAGAGAACTTATTCATGACGGTGTTAAACTTGTTGGTATTTTCCATCTGCTGGTTTGAACCCTGAAGATGCAGTTCATATAGCGCATTGAGGGCCGAAAGGTTGGTGGAAATCCGCTGCAGTTCCTTGTTATAGGCAACTCCGCCGGTTGCTGAGGCATTAATCGTTTCTGCAGTTTTGGATAGCAGTGTGGCCGATTCATTGTATTTTTCAATGAATTTGTTCGCAGACGATGCAGCATTTACGATGCTGGCAGAGAAGGCTTTATTGGCATTCACATCTTCTTTCAGCGAATCGCTAACTTCGGCAAACATGGTGGAGAGGGTTGCGGCACTTTTAGCCGTGGACTTTATATGGGTCAGTTGTTCGGTGGATGCTGCCACATTCTGATCCAGTGACTGGGCAGTTTTCCGGTAAGACTCATTCAACACGGTTGCCGATTCGGTAGCACTTTTCATCGTACTCACATACTTGTCGTTCGCCAGGGAAGCATCGGCCACATTCGACAATTTCGAAGTGGTTTCGGAAAGTTTTGTCAGGCCGCTGCCGAGACTTGCGATCAATTCAGGGCCTATCTTTGCTTTTTCAAGCATTTTATCCAGATCCTGGGTCACAGAATCCTTTGTGCCGAAAACTTTTTTTCCTTCTGCATCATCTTCAGGGTGATAAATTCCTGCTAACTGGGGATATACAAGGCTCCAGTCTGGTTCGACATGGGGTGGTTCAAAGGCGGAGAAAAAGAAGATGAGTGATTCCGTACCCAGGCCAATGATCAGCATTTCGTTGGCTCCCGTATAGTGGTTAATCTTGAATAATGCTCCGATGATGACGACTGCCGCGCCCCAGCCATAAAGCTTGGACATGAAATTTTTATAGCCCTTAGTTTTTACAAGATCGAGTAAAGCCATAGTTAAAAAGGATTAAGTATTTATAAAGTGGATAAGGTTAATTTGCTATCTGTAAACTTTTGATGCTCTTGCCGGATTATCATCGCGCTGGCGACCGAGGAAATTCTGAACACAACGGAAACCGATATAGCACTTGGAGGTATCCTGGTATTCGTATGAACGCGTGGAAACACGCAGGAAATAAGCAACATCCTTCCAGGAACCCCCTCTGGTGACCTTTCTTTTCAAGGCGGGCGGATCAGTATCCTTTGCATTGTATTTATAATCAGGATTCAAATCCCATTCGAAGTTATAGGAGGCGGGATGAAAGGCAGTCACAGTCCATTCGGCTACATTGCCTGCCATGTCATACAATCCATAATCATTTGCCGGGTAATGGGCTACGATGACAGTGGTTGCACCTCCGTCGGCAATATAATCGCCCCGCAAAGGTTTGAAATTCGCCAGGAAGCATCCTTTGTCGTTACGTGTGTAAGGTCCTCCCCAGGGATAGGGGTTTCCATCATAGCCGCCACGTGCGGCCCACTCCCATTCGCCCTCGGTCGGCAACCGGAAATCGCTGATGAAGGTCTCTCCTTTTTTCCCGTTCAGGGCGCTGTTCTTCAACTGTGTACGCCAGATGCAGAAGGCATTTGCCTGACGCCAGTTTACGCCGACCACCGGGTAGTTGTCGTAGGCTGGATGCCAGAAATATTTTTCAGTACTCGGGTCATTGAAGGAATAGGCAAAATCATGTATCCAGCAAAGGGTATCAGGATAAACATTGATCACCTCCTTGCGCACATATACCGAACGGTCTTTCAGACCCTGCGGGCGGTTGGCCAGACTGGCTTCTTTGGGATCAGGCTGAGCACCATAATCCTTGCGGGAGGCGGCCTTCAGATCGACAAAATAGTATTCAAAATAAAGTTTACGTGTATCAATCTCTTTTCTCCTGAAATAGCGTTCATTATCGGGGAGATATAGTTGTGCCAGTGCATCGCGGACATCCTGCTGGTCAGAATTCCATTCAAGCTTGCTTTGCCAGTTCAGGTAGGGTGGATCAAACTGTTCACCGGTTTTTTTATTTTCCGAAATAAAATAGAGTTCAGGCTTTGTTTCTCCAAGGATGCGACGTGCAATGGAATCCCTTACCCAGTAAACGAACTGCCTGTATTCATTGTTCGTAATTTCGGTCTGGTCCATATAAAAAGCCGAAACGGTAACTGTTTTGGGGTTATTCAACTGTGCATATGGCATATCCTCATCGCTCACACCCATGGTGTAGGAGCCCATGGGAACGTAAACCATGCCAAACGGATCTGGTGAATAGTATCGCTTTCGGTGTGTCACTCCCGTAAGCTCACCATTTCCTGAGTTACCGCAGCTTCCTAAAAAGATGAGCAGTGCGGAATAAATGAGCAGTTTTTTCATTTGCTGGCCGATTAATAGATGAAAAATAACGCTACGTATTGAAGTTTATTATTGGTAAAATTCAGTTTTTCAATACAAAACGGCAAATTTACTCTTTTTATTTTATAAGAAACGTGTGTTCCTGTAACTTTTCCGGAATTTGTCAGTGTCAATTTTAAAGCAATAATTGACCATGATTTCCATGCTGCCACTGTTGTATTTAGTCATCGCTGAGGTGCTGATGTCATAGGCAACGCCTATGCGCAAACCTTTGACGACAACCCCTGCAAGCACCGAAACAGCATCCTGAAGGCGATAACCGAGCCCGCCGTAAAACTTATTGTTATACATCAGCAATGCACTTGCATTGAGCTGTAAAACAGCACCGTCAAACATAATCTGTGCCGATGGCAGCAGTTCAAAAACAGGATGGCTGGGGATTGTCCACTGATAACCTCCATTCAGGAAAAAGGTACGGCGAAGCTGGTAAGAAGTTTTTTTACCCTGGGTTTGTAAAATATTTTCGGCGGATAAACCGAGATAGTACTTATCCGGGACTTTATAGAACAATCCAAGTCCAAAGTCGACCAGCATGTCGTTTTTCTTCCCATCAAGCTGGCCGAGAACGGGATCATTGTCTTCAATCGGGTTGAATTTTGAAGCATCATAGCTGATGTTGACAAGGCTGCCCTGCAACCCGAATGACAGGTCGCCGTTCCAGGCCTCCATCTTATAGGCATATCCCAGTTTCAGGACAACATTCTTGAATGCGCCAATCTGATCCTGTGAGATGGACCCTCCAAGCCCTCCGTGAAGTTTCCTGATGGGTGAATCGACCGTTAGCAAAAAAGTTTGAGGTGTAGATTTGGTTCCGTCTGAATCCTTCCATCCCATCCACTGCTGGCGGACAAGACCGGTAAGGTTTATGCCTCCGCTTCCGCCTGCGAATGCAGGATTTGTAAACATGTTGGTAAACATATAATGGGTAATGAGCGGCGATTGCTGGGCATATATGGTGACCCCTGCCTGAAAACCAAGAATAACAATGAGAGATAAAACTCTTATTCTAAGTTTATTGAGATAAATCGATGTATTCAAATCAGAAACGGGTTGTCGGGTTCAATTAAAAACGGGTAAAAGTACATTATTTTTTGTTACTACCACCATCAGGAGCCCAATTTAAACTCTGTCAAATCTGCAGGACTTCAAAAAGGGATATCCGTTTATTTATACTGGGGTTTTTAATAAAATGTTACGAATAATAACGTATATTCCCTGCTTGCATTGTGCTGCAATCAAATATCTTTGCATCACGGTTAACCATACACACAAACAAAAATATGTCACTTTTTCTGATCAAGGATAAGCCCTTTTCACGCAAGTGGTTTATCTCCTATAGCCTCATCATCATTGGAGCAGCTGTGCTGGCAACCAGTTTCGTCCTGTTCATAACACCATGCAAAATTGTTCCTGGCGGAGTATATGGCATTTCCATCGTAATGCACTACCTTCTTGGAACACCTGTTGGCCTGGTTGCCCTTTGTTTCGACATTCCGCTGACTTTACTGGGTATCAAATTTCTAGGTCCGCGGTTTGGGATGAAGACCGTTGTAGGATTCTCCCTTACAGCCATCTTCACGGATACCCTCACTTTTTTCTGGGGCTTTGAGCCCCTGGTGAAGGGAGATGCCCTGCTGTCATCCATTTTTGGCGGAGTCCTTGCCGGCCTCGGGCTCGGGCTGATCTTCAAGGCAAAAGCGACATCAGGAGGAAGCGATATCGTGGCCATGATCATTGCAAAGTATACCAGGCTTCCCCTTGGGGTACTGATGATCTATGTTGATTCGGTAATCGTACTGGTCGGTTTGGTTGTATTCCGCGACTGGAAAATACCCCTTTATTCCTGGATCGTGATTTTCATCACCGGGAAAGTGATTGATGTCGTGCTCCAGGGTGTGAGTTATGACAAAAGCCTGTTCATTATTTCCGACAAGCATGAAGAGATCCGGGATAAAATCATCAAGAACCTAGACCGTGGCGGGACTTATATTGACGGAAAAGGGATGTACAACATGGCCGAGAAGCGCATTATTTTTACGGTTGTCAATCGCCGCGAGTTAAGCATTCTCGAAGAATATATTCATGAAATCGATCCGAAAGCCTTTCTGACCGTCACCGATGCAACGGAAATACTGGGAGAGGGGTTCAAATCACTCCAGGAAAAGGTCACCGAGTAGAGGGTAGTAGCATCAGTGTTTGAAAAGTTTCAAGATATCCTGCCCGTTTGCAAATATCAGGAGGGCAAACAGGATTACCATTCCGCCTATCTGCGCGTATTCCATGAATTTATCACTGGGCTTGCGCCTGAAAATGATCTCGTAAAGCAGGAACATCACATGCCCGCCATCAAGCGCAGGAATTGGTAAAATATTCAGAATGGCAAGCATGATCGAAAGAAAAGCTGTAAGTGACCAGAAGGCGCTCCAATCCCAAGTTGACGGGAAAATATTGCCGATGGTGATAAACCCCCCTACCGATTCATAAGCCTTATCCTGTGAAAATAAAAGTTTGATCGATTTGATATAATTCCCGGCCTGGTCGAAAGTTTTCACCATCCCCGCCGGTATTGCGGAAAACACAGTATAATTCTTTTCCCTGAGGGTAAAATAGTTTGCCGGTCCTTTCGGGTAGACCCCTATCAATCCGGCAGCCGGAACATTCACTGACAGGCGCAGGGTATCCCGGCCACGGAGAACCATTACCTTCACCGTTTTATTCTTATACTGCTGAACAGATGCCCTGAACTGGTCAAAATAGACCAGAATCGAATCATTCAACCCTATAATCTTATCATTGACTTTCATTCCCCCGGCCTCAGCCGGCGATCCGACGGTGAATTTACCGGCTTCAAACGGGAACCTGACCGCAATAAAATCGGGCGACTTCTGCTTGATCAGCCTGCTGATAAATCCCTGGGGTATGGGTACGTCGATCTTCTGGTTGTCGCGCATGACCTGGACAGATTTTGCTTCCTCGAGGATAATTGTTTTTGGAATGGCGGCAAAATCCTCCACTGCCTTGTTATCGACGGAAAGAATAAAATCACCATTGCGCAGCCCCATCTGGCTTCCCAGGGTGTCAACCGCAATTCCATACTTTACCTGAGATGCCGGAAGATATTGTTCTCCCCAGGCCGCGAGCATGATTACATAAATGGCAATGGCCAGCAGGATATTTACCGTAACCCCGCCCAACATCACAATCAAACGCTGCCATGCCGGTTTGGAACGAAGTTCCCAGGGCTGGGGTGGCAGTTTCATCTGCTCCTTGTCCATCGACTCATCAATCATCCCGGAAATCTTGACATAGCCCCCCAGTGGAACCCAGCCCACGCCATATTCAGTATCTCCTCTTTTAATTTTAAAAAGTGAAAACCAGGGATCGAAAAAGAGATAGAATTTCTCTACACGGATTTTAAATACCCGGGCTGCAATAAAATGGCCAAACTCGTGAAATATGACAAGGATAGACAAACTGAGCAATAACTGTACGATTTTTATGACAATTTCCATGCGTTGTTCCTGAATTACAAATTAATACTTTTTTAAATTTACGATAAATTCATCTGCGCGCACCATGGACTCTCTGTGTGAGCCGACATAGTCATCATAGGTTGGTTTCCTGATAAAGGGAACAGTGCTCAGACAATGTTCAATAACCTCCGGAATTCCAAGGAAACCAATGCGGTCATTCAGAAAGGCACCTACGGCTGTCTCATTTGCGGCATTTAAAACGCAGGGCATGTTCCCTCCTTCCAGCAGGGCTCCAAAGGCCAGGGTCAGATTTCTGAACAGTTCTTTATCCGGTGGCACAAAGGTAAGCCGGGAATAATCGGCAAAGTTGAATCTCGGAAAGTCTGATTTTACACGGTTTGGATAGGTCAGGGCGTAGAGAATAGGCAATTTCATATCAGGCAGACCCATTTGCGCTTTCATGGAACCATCGATGAATTGCACCACAGAATGAACTACGGATTGCGGATGGATGATCACATCGATTTGACCCGGCAGCAGGTTAAAAAGCCAGCGTGCTTCAATTACTTCCAACCCTTTGTTCATCATGGAAGCCGAATCGATGGTGATCTTATGACCCATTTTCCAATTGGGATGCTGCAAGGCGGCTTCTTTTGTAATACCGACCAGTTGGTCACGGGTTTTGCCAAAAAAGGGTCCGCCGGATGCGGTAAGATAAATCTTCTCCACGCTGCCCGGGTTTTCCCCGGCGAGGCATTGAAAAATGGCGGAATGCTCTGAATCCACTGGCAGGATCATTACATTGTTCCTTCTCGCTTCGGCCATCACCAGATCACCGGCGATAACCAGTGTCTCCTTGTTGGCCAGTGCAATGTGCTTTCCAGCGCTGATCGCGTTTAACGTCGGTTTCAGACCGGCGTAACCGACCAAAGCCGTCAGTACCAGGTCGATCGAATCCATTTCAACAATCTCGGCAATGGATTGCTGACCAGCAAAAACCTTGACAGGATAATTTTTCAATGATTCCGCTACCTTTGAATAGCAGCGCTCGTTTCCGATCACAACAGCGTTGGGCCCGAATTCAATTGCCTGGCTGATCAGCAGATCGCAATTCTCCTGGGCCGTGAGCACCTCCACCCCGAACAAATCAGGATGGCTGCGCACCACATCAAGTGTCTGGGTCCCGATACTCCCTGTGGATCCTAATATTGCGAGATTTTTTTTCAACAACCAGTGACTTTTATTAAAAGGTGATGTATTCTTTAGGATCCACCGGGTTGCCATCGCTCCACAACTCAAAATGCAGGTGGGGCCCGGTAACAAGTTCCCCTGTTTCACCAACGATCGCAATAGGTTCGCCGGCCCTCACATAGTCACCTGCCTTTTTCAGGATCGCCGAATTGTGCTTGTACAGCGATACTATATTGTGGGAATGCTGCACTGCGATCATATATCCGGTCTCAAGGGTCCAGTTGCTGAAAATTACCGTACCATCAAGCACGGCTTTGACTGCTTCGTTTTGCCTCGAAACAATATCCACACCATAATGTTTCTGAACCGGGTTGAATGGGTTAGTAATGATCCCCTTCAAAGGTGAGAAGAAAAGCACATTCCCGATGGATGATTTTTTCTGGCTGGCGTTTTCAATCGTTTCGATTTTATATAAATTATATTTATTTTGGTTTTCAACCTCAAGACGTAACAACGAATCATCCGCAGAACGCTTTATCCTGATATTCCCGTAACGTTTCAAGGTGTCACCTGTCACAGGCTTATCGTCGGTGAGGTCTTTTCCATTGATTACATCCCTGATATTGCCGAGGAAACGTTCCTTGGCAATCAACGCACGTTCAATCGAATCAGTTTTCAGTTGAAGTTTGTACAACCGCTTTGTCAATCCCACATTGGTATACCCGGGTATGTATTCACGCAAAGGAGTAAACGCGATCAGGAAACTGGTCAGAAAAATCAGTACAATGGCGAGTGTTCCCAGCGCAATAAACACGTTCATCCGTGAAAGCCTGAAAGTAAACCGTTCCTCCAGGGTATCATCCGTCATGAAAACAAGGCGGTATTTAATACGCCATCTTTCAGTCCACTTTCCTTTCTTCCTATCTGTTTTCTCCAAAGCCATGGTTCACAAACTGATCCTGAAAACGCTGCAAAGATCGGAAAATTATGCACTCGCACAACGAATCAGCCCGGAGCATGTCGGGCATGACTGTCAAACCCAGTGAAAAAAGAGAGGATAGTCCGCGAACAACCCGTCCCCGGGATGGGGTTATTCTGTTTCAAATTTTATTACTTTCAGGATAATTCAAAAAATTAAAATATTTTTGTAGAATCAAAGTTTATATATTTAAATGTACCTGGTGTTTTGAGATCGACGAAGAAGTTTACACTCGCCGCATGGATTCTGCTTTTATGCGGGTCATTCCTTTTTAGTGCCTGTTCCACCAAGAAAAACACATTGGTTCGCAGAACTTACCACAATGTTACTGCGCATTACAATGTTTACTGGAATGGAATGGACAATCTTCGCCAGGGCCTGAAGGAATACCAGGCCGGGTTGAAAGACAATTATGCCATGGTGATACCGGTTTACCAATACGGTGACAAAGCCAGTGCCACGAAGATGTCACAGTATGCCGACATTGCCATCAAAAAAGCCTCCAAGGCCATCAACAAGCATTCGATGGTTTTTAACCGTAAAGAGTATGTAAACTGGATTGATGACTGTTATCTTCTCATCGGTAAAAGTTATTTTTACAAGCAGGACTACCCCATGGCCAGGCGAACCTTTGAATTTGTGATTAAAACTTACAATGAAAATGAGATCAAATACGATGCGATGCTTTGGCAGGCCAGGGCGAACATTCAAATTGGCGATTTCAAACGGGCCGAGCCGATGCTTGACATGTTGCAAAGTAAGATCAACAAAGGGGATGCTCCCCAGAAATATGAAACCGAACTGAACCTGGTCTACGGACAGTTTTTCATCATGCAGAAAAATTATGATGGTGCCGTGCCATACCTCACCCGGGCCCTGGAGCTTAAACCATCTTCGGTGATGAGAACCCGTGTTGAGTTTATTCTTGGCCAGATTCATCAGCAAAATGGTGAGTTGGAGGAGGCCTCCCGGATGTACTCTTATGTAATCAAACATGCCAAGAGTTACGACATGGAGTTCAATGCCAAGATAAACCTCGCACAATGTTATGATGCAAAAAGCGGCAACCGGGAGTTCATCGTCAAGAAGCTTTTGAAAATGCTGAAAGATGACAAAAACAAGGACTTCCAGGATCAGATCTATTACGCGCTCGCACACATTGCAATGAAAGATTCCGATTCTGCCACAGCCATCGGATATTATAAAAAATCTGTCAGTACAAGCAAAACAAACAATTACCAAAAAGCCATATCTTCGCTTGAACTGGCCGACATTTTCTTCGGAACCCGGAATTACACCATATCGCAGGCTTATTACGACAGCACAATGCAGTTCCTGCCAAAAGACTATCCCAACTACAAGGAACTCGCCAAGCGAACCATGACCCTTACCGACCTGGTAAAAAACCTCGGGGTCATCCAACGGCAGGACAGTTTGCAAAAACTGGCGGCAATGCCTGAGGGTAAGCGAAACCAGATCATCGACCAGATCATCGCCAAACTGATCGCCGATGAGATGCAAAAACAGATTGAGGAACAGCAAAGGCTTGAGGCTCAAAACATAGCCGGACAAACCCCCGGCCAGGATCAGCAGGCCGGCGGATCGACCACAGGACGCTGGTATTTTTACAATCCGACCACGATGGCAAACGGCTTTTCAGCCTTCATGCGAAAATGGGGACGGCGTAAGTTTGAAGACAACTGGTTTCTGACTGACAAAACCGTTGCCAGTTTTGCAAATGAGACTCAAAAAACAGATTCATTGCCAGGTGCTGCAGCCGACACATCCAAAAACGGGAAAAAACTGGCAAAATCTAAAAACCCCAAGGAACGGGCCTTTTACCTCCCGGATATTCCTTTTACACCGGAAAAAGTAAAGGCTTCCAACGACATGATTATAGAAGCATACTACCAGGCCGGGTTTATTTTTGTCGAAGGACTTGCTGATTATGGCAATGCCACGCAGACTTTTGAAGCTTTGCTTGACCGGTTTCCCGACAATAAATATAAGATACAGGCTGCATATGAACTGTGCCAGTTGTACCTGCATCTGCAGAATCAACCAAAAAGCGATCAGTATAAAAACCAGATACTTACCCTCTATCCTGCAAGCGATTATGCAAAACTGCTTGTGAATCCCAATTATTACAAAGAGATAAACGCCAGGCAATCGGATGCAGCAAAGCTGTACAACGACACCTACAAAGCCTTTACCAACCAGCAATACTATATGGTCATCAACAATGCTGACATTGCCCGGGTCAAGTATAAATCTGATTCAGTGCTCATGCCGAAATTCGACTATATGCGTGCCCTGGCACTCGGTAAAATTGAAGTGGTTGATTCGCTGGTAACGGCAATGAACAAGGTAATCAAGGACTATCCCTACAGCAAGGTGAAGCCCATGGCAGAAAATGTGCTGGCTTTCCTTGGCACGCAAAAAGATTCAAAGGGACAGCCCATTGCGGTAGATTCTGCTACAGTGGTGGATAATACGGTAAAATTGTACAAATACGACCCCAATGCAATGCATTTTTATGTGCTGGTCGTTAAAGACGAGCTTGTAGATGTGGATGCGTTAAAAGTCAAAATTTCGGACTACAATGCAAAGTTTCACGATCTTGAAAACCTGATGGTAAACAGTTTGTTACTGGACAATGGCCGTCAGATGATCACTGTGAACAATTTTGAAAACAGTGAAACTGCCATGAATTATTTCATGGGCATCCTCAGCAGCAAATATGTTTTTGCCAAACTTGAAAACGCCGGTGAATATTTCAACTTTGTAATTTCCGTCGAAAATTATCCTGTTTTATATAAGAACAAGGATATTCCGCAGTATCTTCGTTTCTTTGAAAAGAATTACCCGGCACTTAAATAAGTACCTGTGTTTAAATCTGCATTTATGTCTAAAAACAGAGAACCTGAAATGCCCACTATCAACATCCTGGGGCCCGGTGCAATCGTCAAAGGCGAAATTCAAGTCAATGGTGATTTCCGGATTGACGGAACACTCAATGGCACCATACAGTGCAAAGGTAAGATTGTAGTTGGAAGCACCGGGAAGATTGATGGCGAAATACAATGTCAGAATGCCGATTTTTCAGGCGAAGTTACTGCCACAGTAAAGGTTTCCGAACTCCTTACCTTGAAGGAAACAGCCCGGTTCAGCGGGGATATCACCACCGGTAAACTGGCGATCGAACCCGGTGCCAAATTCTCAGGCACCTGCAGCATGGAGCAGTCGGGTTCCAAAGAAATCAAGTTCCCTCAAAACACAAATGACAACCGACCCCCGGAAAAGTCTTAACGACTATGCCCGCTATTCAAGCATGGCCATTCAAATGCTTGCCATCATTATTGCAGGTGTATTTGCAGGGTTCAAACTTGATCAATGGCTGCATACCAGGCCTCTGCTGACGGTAATTCTTTCAATTTTTTCTGTAATCCTCTCCATCTATTTTGTCACGAAGGACCTGTTGCGAAAGTAACAATCGCCAATTGCTATATTTACTACCTTTGTCCAATGAAATCAGCATATATCAAATATCTCAGGAATTTATTGATTTTTTCCGCTGTCCTTGGGTTCACGGCTATGATTATCCACTTCATACTCCCGAAAACTTCTCTTACTCCTGCGCTTCCGTTCCTGTTTGCCTTTTTCATTTCGACATCGCTCCTCTCCTTTTATTACCTCCTTCAATCAACACAAAAAAGATTCATTAAATTCATTAACACATACCTGCTGACCATTCTCATCAAACTTTTTGTCTATGCAGGAGTCATGGTCAGCTACGCCTTTATGAATCGTGCCGATGCAATTGCTTTCATGCTGGGCTTTTTCATTCTTTACCTGTGCTATACCATTTTCGAAGCTGCCAGTATCATCAAATACACACAGCCATCGACCCCCGGGGATAAAGCCTCATAAAAAAAAACGATACCTTTGCCTGCCAATTCCATCAAAATGATATACCTCATCCGCCGGGAACATTTCAGCGCCGCACACCGCCTTTTTCTCCCGGAATATACGGATGAAGAGAATTTCGAAGTCTTTGGAAAATGTTCCAATCCAAACTGGCATGGGCATAATTACATCCTTTTTGTAACGGTAAAAGGGGAACCTGATGCTAAGACGGGACTGGTTGTTCATCTTCGGCATGTGAGCAAGCTGATTGATGAAAAGATCCTGAATAAGGTGGATCACAAAAACCTGAACCTCGAAGTTGACTTCCTGGCAGGGAAAGTTCCTACCAGCGAAAATGTTGCTATCGGGATCTGGAATGAACTATACGCTGATATCAGAAAACTTGGTGGCATTTTGCATTGTGTCAGGCTGGAACAATCGGAGAACAACATCATTGAATACTACGGTGAATAATGTACAAAACAGATCCTTATGGCCATAAAGCGAAAACTTAATTACGAAAAAACTGAAGAATTCGATGAAAAGACGACTGAAGAGCTGGCTTTTCATTACAAGGAGATATTGCGGCTTATCGGGGAGAACCCCGATCGGGAAGGCCTGGAGAAGACTCCATTGCGTGTTGCAAAAGCCATCCAGTTTCTTACCCAGGGTTACGCACTTGATCCCAAAGAGGTTCTGAGTTCGGCCAAGTTTCGGGAAGATTACCGTGAGATGGTCATCGTAAAAGACATTGAAATCTACTCGCTTTGCGAACACCACATGGTCCCTTTTATCGGGAAAGCACATGTGGCCTATATCCCCGACAAATACATCACCGGATTGAGCAAGATTGCCAGGGTGGTGGATATTTATGCCCGCCGGTTGCAGGTGCAGGAAAGGCTTACCATGCAGATCAAAGATGCCATCAATGACACCCTGAAACCGCTGGGCGTGGCAGTTGTAATTGAGGCACAACATTTGTGTATGGCCATGCGCGGGGTTCAGAAACAAAATTCTGTCACAACGACATCCGACTTTGTCGGAGCCTTTGAACGGGATAAAACCCGGGCAGAGTTTCTGCACCTGATCAGCACGAAATTACATTAATGCAGACAATGCAGACAATGAAAACAATGTAAACAATGTAAACAATGAAAGCAAAAAAAGAAATGAAAGAAATGGAAACATGTTTTTTCATTGTCTGCATTGTTTGCATTGTTGAATTGATTAATTAACCTAAAAGGGAGGATAAAATGTTTGAGCAAACAAATAACAGAGGATTTTTTACGGCGCAGGAGGGCACCCAGGATGCAACTGTCGCCAAATCATTTATGACCCAGGTATTCGGATGGATGACCCTGGCCATGATTGTCACAGCAGTTACCGCTTACTGGTTTAGTTCCAGCCCGGAACTGGTGAGCAGTTTGAGAAATGTTGAAACCGGGGGTATGACCGGGTTGGGATGGATTGTCACCCTTGCTCCCCTTGGCTTCGTATTGTTGATGTCGTTCGGATTTCAGCGGTTGTCGCCTGCCGTTTTGACACTTTTATTCATCTCCTTCTCTGTACTGATGGGGATGAGTCTGAGTTTCATTTTACTCATTTACACAGCAGCCTCAGTTTATAAGACCTTTGCCATTGCATCCGCGATGTTCGGAATCATGGCCGTGACCGGTTACACCACCAAAACCGACCTGACCAAATTCGGATCGATCATGATGATGGGAATGATTGGACTGATGGTTGCCATGCTCGTGAATTTTTTCATGCAAAGCGGAACGATGGATTACATCATCAGCGTTTTGGGCGTACTGATTTTTACCGGGTTAACCGCTTATGATGTGCAACGATTGAAAAAAATCGGTGCAGGAGCAGGAGAATATGGCGAAGCCAATTCCAAAAAACTGAGCATTCTCGGGGCACTCACACTGTATCTCGATTTCATCAACCTTTTTATGTTTTTATTGAGATTCCTGGGTGACAGGAGGTAATGTGAAAGTGCAAAATGCAAAATGCAAATTGCAAAATTGTAAAACAGAGATTTTATGAAAGCATATGTGTTTCCAGGGCAGGGTGCGCAATTTGTCGGAATGGGCAAAGCGCTGTATGACAATTCCCCGTTGGCAAAAGAGATGTTTGAAAAAGCCAATGACATTCTCGGATTTCGCATTACCGACCTGATGTTTGCCGGAACCGATGAAGACCTGCGACAGACGAAGGTCACCCAGCCTGCTATTTTTCTCCACTCGGTGATCCTGGCCGCCACACTGGGCGACGACTTCAAACCCGACATGGTTGCCGGTCATTCTCTCGGCGAATTTTCAGCACTCGTTGCCAGCAAAGCCCTCTCTTTTGAAGACGGACTTCGCCTGGTATCCGCCCGTGCCGGTGCCATGCAGAAAGCCTGCGAAAGGGAACCCTCTACAATGGCTGCCATTCTCGGACTTGAAGATTCGAGGGTCGAGGAAATTTGTGCTTCCATTGAAGAAATCGTGGTTCCCGCCAATTACAACAGCCCCGGACAACTTGTCATCTCGGGGAGCCTGAAAGGGATAGAAATTGCCTGTGAGCAACTCAAGGCTGCAGGTGCCCGCAGGGCCCTGCCGCTCAAGGTAGGCGGCGCTTTTCACTCCCCATTGATGGAACCCGCACGCATCGAACTTGCCGAAGCCATCGCTGCAACTGTCATCAACACTCCCATTTGCCCGATTTATCAAAATGCAACGGCACTTCGGGTAACTGATCCTGCTCAGATCAAACAGAACCTCATTGATCAGCTGACCGCACCGGTCCTTTGGACACAGATGGTTCAGCGTATGATAGCGGATGGCGCGGATAATTTCACAGAAGTCGGCCCCGGCAATGTTTTGCAGGGGCTGATCTCTAAGATCGGAAAGGATGTAACGGTCGCAGGGGCTTAACGGTTAAAGAGGTTCGGGAGAACATCCTTGCGAACATTACCGTTTCGTGTACTGATTGTCGTAATATTTCTGGTAATCGCCACTGGTCACATTTTTCATCCATTCTTCGTTGGCAAGATACCATTCCACGGTTTTTTCAAGTCCTTCTTCAAACTGCAGGCTGGGTTTCCATCCCAACTCCTTCTGAATTTTTCCCGAATCGATGGCATAACGCAAATCATGCCCGGCGCGGTCTTTCACATAGGTTATGAGGTTGGCGGAGGTGCCGGCTGAGCGTTTCAGTTTGCGGTCCATGATCTTGCAAAGCAGGTGGATCAGGTCGATGTTTGTCCACTCATTGTGCCCGCCAATGTTATAGGTTTCCGCAATTTTTCCCTCGTGATAGATCAGGTCGATGGCATTGGCATGATCTTCCACAAATAACCAGTCGCGGATGTTTTCACCTTTCCCGTACACTGGGATCAATTTGTTGTTTTTAATGTTGTGTATGGCCAGCGGGATTAGTTTTTCAGGGAACTGAAAAGGTCCATAGTTGTTGGAGCAATTGGAGATTACCGCAGGAAGCCCATAGGTATGGTTATAGGCACGGACCAGGTGATCGGAACTGGCTTTCGATGCGGAATAGGGGCTCCGGGGATCGTATGCGGTGTTTTCATAGAAAAAGCCTGTTGCACCAAGGGAACCGTACACTTCGTCGGTGGATATATGATAGAACCTTTTATCCGTAAAATCATCCCACGCTGCCCGGGCCGCATTCAGGAGGTTAACCGTACCCAGGATGTTGGCGTAGATAAATTCCATGGGACTGCTGATGGACCGGTCAACATGTGATTCGGCAGCGAGGTGGATTACGCCGTCGAAACGGTATTTTTTAAAAAGCACCTTCATTAATTCACCGGCGGTGATATCTGCTTTGACAAATTCATAATTTGGCTCCTTTTCGATGTCGCGCAGGTTGGCCAGGTTTCCTGCATAAGTCAGGTTGTCAAGGTTCACAATTTTGCAATCAGGATATTTCTTTACAAACCTGCGAACAACATGGGATCCGATGAAACCGGCTCCCCCGGTGATTAAGATTGTTTTCATGAGTTTTCTTTCTTAGGGCTGTTAATGATCATCTTTCTGTACTCCTGTATTTCACTATTTCTTTTTTTCAAGGGCAAGCTCCCAGTTCCATGCCGACCTGGTCATCTCATCCAGGTTCTTTTCAGCTTTCCAACCCAGCTCCTCATTTGCAAAATCGGTGTCGGCCCATACCTTGACGATGTCGCCAGGCCTCCTCTCCATAATTTCGTAATTCAATTTCACGCCTGAGGTGCGTTCAAACGATTTGATAACCTCCATCACCGAAAAACCATTCCCGGTTCCAAGGTTAAACACCTCCACGCTTTTTTTGCATTTTTCGCCGGTAAGCCGCTCCACAGCTATCACATGCGCCCTGGCCAGGTCGACCACATGAATGTAGTCGCGGATGGCGGTACCATCGGGTGTGTCGTAATCATCTCCCCAAACCCTTAAAAATGGACGTTTCCCAATGGCCGTCTGTGTGATATAGGGCATCAGGCAATTGGGAATGCCTAACGGAAGTTCGCCGATAAAAGCAGAATCGTGCGCACCGATAGGATTGAAATATCTCAGCAGTATCCCCCGGATGTTGCCACTGATGCTGGTGTCGGTGATAATCTCTTCACAAATCTGCTTTGTGTTTCCGTAAGGCGAAGCTGCTTTTTGCACCGGGGTATCCTCCCGCGCCGGAAGTAAATCAGGTTGACCGTAAACCGTGCAGGATGAAGAAAATACGATATCACGGATATTGTTATCGATCATCCCCTGCAGGATATTGACCAGCGACAAAAGATTGTTCCGGTAGTACATCAAAGGAAATTCAACCGATTCGCCCACCGCCTTGAAAGCGGCAAAATGAATGACTGCAGTGATGTCATTGTGCAGTTTGAAAAATGCGGTCGTTTTCTCCTGATCGGTGAGGTTGAATTTTTCAAACAAAGGTTTCTTTCCCGAAATTTTTGCAATATTATCCAGCACATCGATGGATGAATTGGAAAGATCGTCAACAATGATCACCTCATAACCCCTGGCCTGCAATTCAACCACGGTATGTGAACCGATGTATCCTGTTCCGCCTGTTACTAATATTTTCATAAAAACCGAATGAAGATGAATTGCTAAAACCGGAGCAAGTTAATGAATATCGGATAATAAACAACGATTGTAAAAAACCGTATCAATATTGTCACGACTTTTTAAAAATCGTTTTCAAAATAGGGTGATAATCGCCCTGCAGGCCGATCGGCTCGCCATTGCGGATATGACAAACGATGTTGATGCTTTGTTTGGCATCCATCAGGCCAAATCCGCGTCCGGCAATGATTTCACGATAGACCTCCGTATGCAGGTCGGCAAACCCGTCGCTGAATTCGATCTCCTGGTCCCCCATCAGCAGTGAGCGGTAGGTTCTTTTGCCGGTTTTGCGCACCTCCTCGGGAATGTCGTTGTAATCAATGCTTAAAAACCACCGGATATTTGCATGTTCGAGCCTGAGCAGTCCCCCGGCCTTGTTTTCGGTCAGCACATTGACGATGTTTTCTTTTACCTTCCCAAAAACCCAGGTGAGCATATCGAAAAAATGAACTCCGATGTTCGTTGCAATTCCGCCCGATTTTGACACGTCTCCTTTCCAGGAGCGATAGTACCAACTTCCGCGGGAGGTAATGTAGGTAAGATCGAGATCGTAAATTTTATTTTTGGGCCCCTTCTGAATTTGTTTGCGCAACGCGATGATGGAAGGATGTAACCGCAGCTGAAGGACTGTATACACCCTTTTTCCAGTCTCGCTCTCGATTTTGCCAAGTGCATCGAGGTTCCAGGGATTCAGCACAATGGGTTTTTCACAAATGGCATGGGCATCGTTGCGCAAAGCCAGGCGGATATGCGAATCGTGCATGTAGTTCGGCGAACAAATGCTCACATAATCAACCTTACGGTCGTTCAAATGTTTTTTCGAAAGAGACAGCCGGTGCAGTTTGTCGAGGTGACGATCGAACCGTTCGGGTTCAATAAAGAAATCAGCATGGGGAAAATAGCTGTCTATGATGCCTACTCCATCATATGGGTCAAGGGCACAAACAAGCTGATTCCCCGTGTCCCTGATCGCTTTCATGTGACGGGGAGCGATGTACCCTGCAGCGCCGATCAGGGCAAAATTCAAGGATTTTTGTTTTTCTGTCATTGGATATTTTCAAAGTTTAACTACGTTTCCCTCTTTGGTAAGCTCATATTTTTCATGACTTTCAGGACAGAGGGCAATCCCTTTTTCATCAAAATGCAGCCGGTGCCCGTACTCACTCATCCATCCGACATGGCGACCGGGATTTCCTACGATAAGTGCATAGGCAGGAACATCTTTGGTTACAACGGCACCGGCACCAATGAAGGCAAATTCCCCTATTTCATTGCCGCATACGATTGTGGCGTTGGCTCCGATGGATGCACCCCGCCTGACACGGGTTGCCTGGTATTGGTCCTTACGGAGGATATGGCTCCGGGGATTGATCACATTGGTAAAAACCATGGATGGCCCCAGAAAAACGTCATCATCGCAAATCACCCCCGTATAGATCGATACATTGTTCTGTACCTTCACATTCCTGCCGAGAACAACACCAGGAGAGATTACGACATTCTGGCCAATGTTGCAGTTTTCGCCAATCTCGCATCCCTGCATGATGTGCGAAAAATGCCATATTTTCGTTCCTTTGCCAATTTTACACCCGTCATCCACGATAGCCGATTCGTGGGCAAAATATTCTGTTTTCATCATCACTGGTTTAAAAAATCAAGGACGTTTTGGGTGATATAGGTCAGTTGTTCCTGATCCAGTTCGGTATGCATCGGAAGCGAAAAGACAGTTTCGCAGAGATGTTCGGTTACCGGAAAATCTCCGGGTTTGTAACGCGGGTTAAGATAAGCCTTCTGCAGGTGAAGGGGTACCGGGTAATAGATCATGGCCGGAATCTCTTTGGAAGAGAGATGCTCAATCAACGCTTTCCGGTCAACATTTTTCGTTACCAGTGTGTATTGGTGAAACACATGGCTCGACCGGGCATAGCGCACGGGGGTATTCAGTTTGGGATGATTTGAAAATGCCATGTCATAAAAATCGGCTGCAGCACGCCGTCTGGCAGCGTATTCATCGAGAAGGGGCAGCTTCACATTCAGGATGGCAGCCTGAATGCTGTCGAGGCGTGAGTTGACGCCAACATAATCGTGATAGTACCGTACGGTCATGCCGTGGTTGACCACCACGCGCATTTGCTTTGCAAGGTTGTCATCATTCGTGAAGATTGCGCCGCCATCGCCGTAGCATCCGAGGTTTTTCGACGGGAAAAAGGAGGTGCACCCGATGTGGCCGATTGTCCCCGATTTTTTCTTTGAGCCATCGGTGAAAAAATAATCAGAACCGATGGCCTGGCAATTATCTTCGATCACATAGAGGTTATGTTTCCCGGCAATTTCCATGATCTCCTCCATCGGGGCGGTTTGACCAAACAGGTGAACCGGTACGATGGCCCTGGTTTTCGGGGTGATTGCCCGCTCAATTGCCTTCGGATCAATGTTGAAAGTACCCGGGTCAACATCCACCAAAACAGGTGTCAGCTGCAGCAGGGCAATCACTTCGGCTGTTGCAATGAAGGTGAAAGAGGTGGTAATAACCTCATCACCCGGCTTCAGGTTCAGGGCCATCATGGCAACCTGCAGTGCATCGGTACCATTGGCGCAGGGGATGACATGCTTTACCCCAAGATAGCCTTCCAGGCTTTTCTGAAAGGACTGAACGGCCGGGCCATTGATGAAAGCGCAGGAATCAATCACTTCCTGGATTCCCCTGTCAATTTCATCTTTAATACTGAGGTATTGACTTCGCAAGTCGACCATCTGGAGTTTCTTCATCGGGATCTGATTTATGAGTTTCGATAAATGTTTGTGCAAAGTTAAAATATATCTCCCGATTTGTACACCAACCATATGAATCAAAATCTTTTGATTTCATTGTATTTTTGCATTTACCTTTACTATCAATTAAAATCACAGGAAAATGAAAAAATTTGCAGTTGTTTTATCCGGTTGCGGCGTTTACGACGGCGCCGAAATCCACGAAGCAGTGCTCACCCTTCTTGCCATTGATAAAGCCGGGGCGGGATACCAGTGTTTTGCCCCCGACATGCAGCAGCATCACGTGATCAACCATATTACCGGGAAAGAGACAGGCGAAACACGAAATGTGCTTGTTGAATCAGCCCGTATTGCACGTGGCAATATCAGGCCCCTTTTTCAGTTCAAAGCGGCGGATTATGATGCATTGATTTTCCCCGGGGGATTTGGTGCTGCGAAAAACCTGTGCGACTGGGCGTTGAATGGAGACAATTGTTCGGTAAACCCCGGGGTTGAGAGTGTTATAAAAGCCATGTTTGAAGCCGGAAAACCTGTCGGTGCAATGTGTATTTCGCCGGTAATTTTAGCCAGGCTATTCCAGGGAACAAACCTTACCACCGGCAATGATCCTGCCTCCCGAAAATTTATTGAAAAGAGAGGAAATAAATACACGCAAACCGAACACGGTGAAGTGGTTGTTGACAAGGTAAGGAAACTTTTCACAACTCCCTGTTATATGATTGACTCATCTATCAGCCAGATTGCAACCGGAACTGAAAACATTGTGAATGAGATGCTTCAAATGATGGAATAATGCCGGGAAGGTCTCCCTGCCACGCGGTTCAACGGTATTCTTTAACCTCCAGTTCTCCGCGAACCACCATCAGCCCATTGATTGCCAGGGCTTTCATCTCGTCTTCACCGGGATAAATATGAATGGGGGCCAGTTTGTAAACACGTTCCTGGATCCAGTTCACGAATCCTTTGTCATACGCTATGCCTCCGGTTATAAGGATGGCATCCACTTCGCATTTAAGAACGGTGTACATTTCCCCGACATATTTTGCCACCTGGTATGCCATGGCATGATAGATAAGTTCGGCATGGGCATCTCCCGCATCGACCATTTTTTCAACATCATAGGCATTGTTGGTGCCAAGGTAGGCCACCAGTCCGCCTTCTCCTTTCACCATTTTCTGAACCTCCCTGAGTGAAAACCGTCCGCTGAAACAAAGCCTGACAAGTTCACCAACCGGCAGCGTTCCTGTGCGTTCAGGCGTAAAGGGTCCTTCGCCGTCAAGGCCCTGGTTTACATCTATCACCCGCCCCTTCTGGTGAGCTCCAATCGTAATTCCACCACCAAGGTGGACCACGATCAGGTTCAGATCTTCGTATTTGCGGCGGATTGATTTGGCATATTCGCGTGCAACCGCCTTCTGATTCAGGGCATGAAAGATCGAAATACGTTCCAGCAACGGATGGCCTGATATCCGTGCAATATCATCAAACTCATCAACCACGATCGGGTCGACGATATAGGCCTTGGCGTTTGGCAATGACTTCACCAGGTTGATCGCAATCAAACCGCCCAGGTTGCTGGCGTGTTCACCAAACGGACTGTTTTTCAAATCAGCGGTCATCGCCTCGTTAACTTCATAGATTCCGGAAGGAATCGGCTTCAGCAATCCTCCCCTGCCAACCACTGCCTGCAGGTCTTCAATACGGATATCGGCTTCATGCAATTGCTGCAGGATGATATCTTTGCGGAACTGGAACTGGTCTGTGATTTTCGGGAAAGGGGCCAGCTCCTCCGTGGTATGCTTGATGTTTTTCAGGAAGATAGGTTCCGTATTCTGATACACGGCGATTTTTGTCGAGGTAGATCCTGGATTGATGGCGAGAACCCTGATGTCTTTCATATTGTTGCTTATTTGGCTACGCCTTGTAATTCCTCAATTTACTTTTCTTTATTCCATAGGTGAAGTAGAAAAACATTCCGATCAGCATCCAGATAAACAACCTGGTCCAGTTCGGCCAGCCCAAACCATAGATCATGGACCCGCAGACCAGCATTCCCAGGATGGGAACAATGGGAACCAACGGGGTTCTGAACGGACGAGGTAACCCGGGGTTTGTTTTTCGCATGATGATGATGCCGATGCAAACCAAAATAAATGCGAACAAAGTACCGATACTCGTCATATCGCCAACAATATCGCCAGGGACAAACGAAGCAAAAAGCCCCACAAAAATCAAGAAAAGAATATTTGATTTATACGGAGTTCTGAATTTAGGGTGTATTTCCGAGAAGGCAGGAGGAACAAGACCATCCCTGCTCATGGAGTAAAACACCCTGGATTGTCCGTAGAGCATCACCAGGATTACCGAAGAAAAGCCTGCCAGGATGGCTACGGTGACAAGTTTTGCGAGCCAGCCATAACCATACATGTATGTCTGGATCGCATAGGTTACTGAAGCTTCTTTCCCCGCTTTCCTGAAATCTTCAATCCCCGAAACCCCCGTCAATACATAAGCAAAAAGAATGTATAGCACTGTACAAATTGCCAGCGAGCCAAGTATCCCGATCGGTAAGGCCTTTTTTGGATTTTTGGTCTCCTGGGCGGCGGTTGAAACTGCATCAAACCCGATGAATGCAAAGAAAACTACCCCGGCGGCTCCCAGGATTCCGAGAAGTCCGCCGAAATTATGAACCACTCCCTGGTCATCAATATATTTTGCAGGAGCAGGAATAAAGGGGGTTTGATTTTCAGGTTTGATAAACTGCCATCCCAGCACGATGAAAAGGATGACAATGGCGACCTTGGTTATCACGATGATCGCATTGAAAACCGAGGATTCCCGCACTCCCCTGATCAGGAGGATGGTGAGCAAAGCCACAATAACCAGTGCCGGGATATTGATAATTCCATGGGCGACGATGGTTCCGCCCGAATCACGAAGCACCTGCATGGGGGAATGACATAGTGAATAGGGCACATTCAGGTTGAAATATCCTAAAAGCTTGTTCAGGTATTCGCTCCAGGCGATGCTTACAGTGGCGGCGCCCAATGCATATTCCAATATGAGATCCCATCCGATCACCCAGGCCATGAATTCACCCATGGTTGCGTAGGAATAGGTGTAAGCGCTCCCGGAAATCGGGATCATGGAGGCAAACTCGGCATAACACAGTCCGGCAAAGGCACAACCGATACCGGCAATTATGAACCCCAAGGTAACGGATGGACCCGCGTTGTTTGCTGCAGCCGCTGCCGTCCTGACAAATAACCCTGCTCCTATGATCGCCCCGACACCGAGTGCAACAAGTTGCATGGCAGTCAGTGTTTTTTTTAGGCTGTTTTTATCATCGGATTCATCAAGCAACAGGTGTACTGGCTTGACCGCAAATAACTTGTTGGACATAGTCTGGTATTAATCCGGTCTGTAGTCGGTTAAATCGCCGCTGCCATCACGATGCTGGCCTGCTTTGACTCTTCGGTATCGGAACGTGAAGTGAGGACGATGGGGGCGGCAGCTCCCAGGACGACTGCAGCAAGTTTTGCATTTGCCGAAAATCCGAAGGCCTTGTATAAAATATTTCCGGCTTCAATGTCGGGAACAATGAGCAGGTCGGCATCGCCGGCCACGTCACTGACGATCCCCTTGTGTTTTGCACTTGCAGCGCTCACGGCATTGTCATAGGCCAGTGGCCCGTCGATGATGCAGTTTTTTATCTGTCCGCGCTGCCCCATTTTAGAAAGCATGGCTGCTTCAAGGGTTGCGGGCATGGCTTCATTGACCATCTCCACGGCAGCGAGAACGGCAACTTTAGGCTTTGTGTATCCCAATTTGTTCATAAACTCAACCGCATTGGTCGTCAGGGCGACTTTGGTTTTGAAATCGGGGGCGGGAATCATAGCAGCGTCGGTAAGTCCGAGCAGTTTATGATAGGTAGGAACCTCAAAAAGAGCGAAATGGGAAAGGACATCGCCCTTACGCAACCCATTTTCCTTATCAAGAACCCCCCGGAGGAAAACGGCGGTAGGAACATTGCCCTTCATGAGAATATCGGCTTCTTTGTTACGAACCATCTTGACGGCAATCTTAACCGAGTTTGCATCGATCTCCTCGTTGATGATCTTCATCTTGCTGACATCGAGTTTCAGTTTCCCGGCGATTTCATGAATTTTCTTTTCATTCCCGACCAGGATGGCCTCCACCAGGCCCATTTTATCGACGGCGCAAATTGCCTCAAGGCAATGTTCGTCATGCGCCACGGCAACGGCAAGCCTCTTTTTCTTTGATTTCCGTGCCAGTTCATTGAGATCGGAAAGCTTCGTGAGACACGTATTTCCGCTCGTTCCAGTTGTTGTAGTCATAAACTTGAATTAAAAATTAAAAGTTAAATTATGTTGTCCGATTGTCAGCGTTTTTACCTCTGGTCCGTTAATATGTTCACAACGGTTTCTCTTGTGGCAAACCTACGGGATTTTTATCAAACAGACAAGCAGTTACGGAAAAAATTGTTTGAAATAATATCCTACCTTTGCTGCAACCTTCTAACTGAAATATTATGGAGTTACCCTTTGCCGAGTCCTATAAAATCAAGATGGTGGAACCGATCCGCAAGAGCACCCGCCAGGAACGCGAAAAATGGATCAAAGAGGCGAATTATAATCTGTTCGGACTGAAAAGCGACCAGGTCTTCATCGACCTTCTTACCGACTCGGGAACCGGTGCGATGAGCGACAGGCAATGGTCGGAAATCATGCTGGGAGATGAGAGTTATGCCGGGGCTTCCTCCTATTTTAAAATGAAAGATGCCATCCGTGAGGTGCTTGGTTTTGAGTACTTTTTACCAACCCACCAGGGACGTGCAGCCGAAAATGTACTTTTTTCAGTCCTCATCAAAGAGGGTGACATCATCCCGGGAAATTCGCATTTTGACACCACAAAGGGGCACATCGAATTCCGAAAGGCAACTGCCGTCGACTGTACCATTGATGAAGCATTTGACACCACCCTGTCACACCCGTTCAAGGGCAATGTTGACCCGATAAAACTTGAAAACATACTGAGATCCAGCGGTGATAAAATTCCATTCATCATAGTTACCGTAACGTGCAACTCGTCAGGTGGCCAGCCTGTTTCGGTTGAGAACCTGAAGATGGTACGGCATCTGGCCGACAAATACGGGAAGATGGTCGTTTTTGACTCTGCCCGTTTTTCTGAAAATGCCTATTTCATCAAATTGCGCGAAAAGGGATACCAGGATAAAACCATTCGTGAAATTGTCCGTGAAATGTTTGACTGCGCGGACGTGATGACCATGAGCGCCAAAAAAGATGCGATTGTGAACATGGGCGGATTCATTGCCATGAGAACCAAAGAGTTGCATTCAAAAGCGAGTGTTTACAACATCATGTTCGAAGGTTATATCACTTATGGAGGCATGTCGGGCCGTGACATGAATGCGCTTGCGCAGGGGCTTTATGAAGGCACCGAGTACGATTACCTGGAAACCCGGATCCGGCAGGTGGAGTATCTTGGAATGCGACTGATGGACTTTGGCATCCCCTTGCAGCAGCCCATTGGCGGCCATGCTGTGTTTATCGACGCCAAACGTTTTTTGCCTCATCTTCCCAAAGAGGAATTCCAGGCGCAAACCCTCGCCGTTGAACTTTACGTTGAGGCTGGTGTGCGTGGTGTCGAAATCGGGGCCCTGCTTGCCGACCGCGACCCGGTGACACGCGAAAACCGTTACCCGGCACTGGAGCTGATGCGACTCGCCATTCCCCGGAGAGTTTACACCAACAACCATATGGATGTTGTTGCCGTGGCTTTGAAAAACATCTACGACCGTCGGGACACCATCCGCAAAGGGCTGAAAATATTAACAGAAGCGCCCATTATGCGGCATTTTACGGCCACCTTTGATCTCGCCTGACAACACCATGGAAGAGTCAAAGAAACATGCCCGCTACCAGCGATTGTATGACCAACTGGAACCCCTGATGCATCAATCAACTGATCCTGATGCCCGCATGGCCACCATCGTGGCAGTTCTTCATCATAAAATGGAATATTTTTTCTGGACCGGGTTTTATGTTCTCAGATCGGGAGAACTAACTGTAAAAACTTACCAGGGACCGCTTGCATGCCAGGTTCTCCGGCAACATACCGGTGTTTGCTGGGCCAGCATTGATCAGCAGTCTACACAGGTGGTACCTGATGTGCACCTGTTTCCCGGGCACATTGCCTGCGATTCACGCTCCCTGTCGGAAATTGCCGTCCCTGTGAGAAACCCCAAAGGTGAAATAACCGGGGTGCTCGATGTTGACAGCGACTTGCCGGCTTCATTTAATGCCATCGATGCCGGCTGGCTGGAAAAAATTGTTAATCTTATTTACTCTTGAATTTCGCCGAAATATTCATGATATCCCTTGGCCTTTCCATGGACTGTTTTGCCGTGTCGCTTACTTTCGGATCGGCACGCAAACTGGTATGGAATGATATCTTCCGGATGGCTTTTCTTTTCGGGCTCTTCCAGGGAGTGATGCCGCTCATTGGATGGCTGGTAGGGCACAGCATACAGGCACTGATCGAACCGGTCGATCACTGGATCGCCTTCGCCATCCTTGCTTCCATCGGGGTAAAAATGGTCTGGCAATCTTTCTCGCTTGGTGATGAAAAGAGGTCTGTCGATATACGGAAAATTTCAGTTTTACTAACCCTTTCCGTCGCCACCAGCATCGATGCCCTGATCACGGGAGTCGGGTTCGGATTCATCAGGGCAAATATTTATGAGGCTGTCATCATCATTTCGGTCACTACATTCCTCGTTTCAGTCATTGGTGCCAAACTTGGCGAACAAACCACCTTTATCCCGGCCCGCTGGGCTGAATTTGCAGGCGGAATGGTGCTGATCGCCATCGGGGTCACCGTGGTACTGGAGCATCTTGCAATCATTTGAACCGTGTATCCCGCACGATAGATTTCCGTATCTTTGCCGTTCACTTAACCCCTATGAACCAGATCAGGGTAACCAAAGAGTTCAGGTTTGAATCAGCCCATGCTTTGATGGGCTATGACGGACCGTGCAAAAATGTCCATGGCCATTCCTATGAATTATCCGTCACGGTTATAGGTGCTCCGATTGACGATCGGGCTTCTGCCAAACTTGGCATGGTGATGGATTTTGGTGATTTGAAAAAGATCATTAAAAAGCAAATTGTCGATCCTTTCGACCATGCATTGTTGTTGAATTCGGAGGTCCCGCAACGGGAACTTCAAAACTACGGGGAACCATTTACCAATATCGTTTTGCTGCCCTACCAACCTACCAGTGAGAATTTCCTTCTTGATTTTGCCAAACGGATAGCCGAATTACTGCCCCAGGGAGTTCAGCTTCACAGCATGCGGCTGCGGGAAACTGCAAATTCCTACGCGGAATGGTTTGCCGCTGATAATTAATTCTTCTTTTTTTCAATTTGTACCAGGTGTACTTCTGCATTTACATCCTTGTTGCCAAGGGTGATCCGGGTGCATGAATCGGATGTTGCGTACCTGTCGAACCAGGATGGAAGAAAATTCTTTGCTGCTTCCGAACTTTCCTCCGGTGCAATCCTCAACAAATAGTTCCCGGCCCCGACACGTGAAAACTGAAAATGCCCGAAATTGTCAATGATGGCAGAACGGTAATGGGTCACGGAGTCCCAGGGCATGACTTTGTCGGCAACCTGAAAGAGTTCGGCCGATCCCCGGTTAAGACGGGCTTCTCCGGCATAAGCATGACCCCTGATCGTAGGATGATTTTTAAAACCAAAATAAACTCCAGTAAAGAGCAGGCTGACACTTATTCCTCCTATTGTCAGGAAAAAGAGAATGGGTTTGTTCCGGAAAAATGAAAAGGCTAAAATCCGGGCCAGAAAGCCGGCATGTTTTACGCCAGGGTGAAGTTTCCCCGAAATATTATCCCACACCCTTGAGGGAGGTTCCTGTTCATAACCGGAGAAGGTCGTATTGAACTTGTTTTCGATGGGATCTTTTTCTTCCATGAACCTTCATTAAGAAATGGTATGGTAATTTTCCCTCTGAATCAGCATCTGTCTTACTCTGTTTTTTGCCCGGTGGAACTGCGATCTCGCTGTCCCTTCTGAAATTCCAAGCAGGTCGGCTATCTCCGTGATTGCATAATTTTCGATGACATGCATATTAAAAATTGTACGATAGGCAGGTGTCAGGTGCTGGATAATTGCAAGCAGTTCTTTTGCCGACAAAGCCGACAATGCATCCTCCTGCAGGGCTGGCAAGTCATCGGCGTTTTTTAATTCAACTTCCATGCTGAATTTCAGATTTTGCTGATAATAGTTTATAGCTGTGCGCACAAAAATCCGCCGGATCCATGCCTCCACTCTTCCCTCAAACCGGAACTGGTGCATGTGGTTGAAAAGCCGCATAAAGCCATCCTGGAGAATATCCTCTGCCTCTGTTTCATTCCCCGCATAACGTAAACAAAGCCCGTACATTTTGGGTGCAAATTGATGATACAGCTGGTCTTCTGCAGCAACTTCCTTTTTCAGGCACCGGGAAAGCAAGTCATAGTCATGGTCAATCAAGAGCCGGCAGTATTTTAGGACCGTAAATGTAATGAAAAACCACGCTAATATTTCAGGAGTTTTTTTACCGCCACCGGGGAACCATCCTTCGAACTGATAATGAACAGATACAATCCTGCCCTGGCCGATCCCAACGGAATGGTTATCAGGTTAGAACCCGCCTTGCAAGCACTCATTCCCGACCAGGCAACCTGGCCCGTCAGGGTTCTGATTTCGAATTTCAGGGTTGCCGGGTTTGCCAGTTCAATGTTCAGGCTTACGAGGTTTGTGGCAGGGTTGGGAAACAAATCGCCTGCCACAACAACCGCCCCGGTCAAGTCAGGGACAGCGGTGACATCGTGGTTGAAAATCTCCAGCCGGAGACTGTCGATGACCGGGGAGACCGAATCAAGCCATATGGCAGTGAGCCTCGAATATTTCCCAGGGTATTCGACAGAAGCATAGTAAGTGCCACATGGCAGGTTGCGCAGTTCGAACTGGCCAGATTGGCGTGAAATGTCAAACACGACAGGTTTCATTTGTCCGTCGAACAAAATTACTTCGGCAAAAGGCACCATATCAAATTTATCCTTTGCGTTTTTTATCACCACATTACCATGGATTACCCCTGGCCCGGCAAGCGAATCATTTGCCGGTATAAGATGAATGTCAGCCTGATAGGCATTGCTGTCGGAAAGATGAAGGATGCCGGCATCCCTCCATGAAAGTGACTGCTGAAGGTATCCCGGAAAATATTGAGCATAGTGCGCGGAGCCGGGTGTAAGCATTGCCCGTATCAAATAGGACCCGTTCACCATTTTTGGAAAGGCATAATATCCCAGGTGCGTAAACCTGCTTGTGTTATAAAGGATCAACCTGGATCCGTCAATCCTGAAAAGATAAGCAACACCCGTATCTCCGGTTGATACCGGGTTATTGATCGGAAAGGCTCCGATAAACACATGCCCGCCAACATCAAAATATGTTGCCATGGGTATGGTCTTGCAAATTGAATCAGCACATAAGATTTCCCCGTGGTCCTCCTTTTTAATCACCAGGCAGGCCTGGTGTGTTCCCGGGGTCAGAAAGTGATGTTCGACAAATGGTGTAAAATAGGCTGAACCGTCGTCGAACTTCCAAATAAATTTATTCGGATCGCCGGTAGAAATATTGTTGAATCTGAAGGTATTGGAGACGGGATTCAGGGAGTCGAGTTCGCTGGTAAACATCGCATGGCATTCGGTGGCTTCCATGATTCGTAGTGAGTCGCACTTTACGTCATTGCATTTTGCGACCGAATCGAAATTATAAGCCGTTAAACATACCCTGAAATTACCATACGAAGGAAAAACATGTACCGGGTTTCGGTCATCTGAAAAATTGCCATCTCCAAAATCCCAGTGCCAGCGGTTGATGTTTCCACTTGACTTATCGGCAAAGTGGGTTTTCAGGCGATCATCCGGGTCGAACGTATAAGAATAATCGGCAACACAGGTTCCCGGTTCATGTATCGTTGTTGAAACACACAAAACATCATGACAAATATTTCCGGTGTCGGTGCTGGAGACGGTCAGACATACAAAATAGGTTCCGCCAGCGGGATAGATGTGCACGGGGTTCTGAATTGTGGATGTTGAACCATCGCCAAAATTCCATTGCCACAGGGTAATCCCGCCTGATGACTGATCCTGGAAATGGATGATCAGCGGGTTAACAACATCTGTGCTTTCCAAAAAACCAGCGTGACAGGCATTCGGGCTTTCGGGCACACCGGGCATTTGCCCCGCGGCCCGGAGAATAGCTGAACAAAGCAATAATATCAGGGAGAAGGTTTTCATGGACTTGTCTTTTTTTGTCCGAAGTTGAACTGGATCCCAACACCCAAGCCAACTGTCAGGGGGGCTTTGAATATGACATTTTCCTGGGTCACCATGGGGTTCAGATAATATTTGAAAGTTGGTTCCATGTAAATGCTGATTTTCTTATTCAGCCTCATTTCCATGTAGAGGTTTGCCCACACCTGCCAGTTGGTTTGAATCCGTGACGGGGTGTTGTTATCCACACTGGTAATCGTGGCGTTGCCGTTGTCGAAAACCGCAGCAGGCTTGCGGGAACCAAGCAAAACAGAGATTGCAGGACCAGCCTGGAAAGTCAGGCTGATGCTGTTTGATTCAAAGAAACGGTACCCCAGCAACAATGGAACCTGAAGGTATGAATACTGGTTCTTTGTCTGCGAACCGGCAGCATGTTGCAGGCTGTCATATACATTTACTGTTTTGGTATTGTAGATAATATCGTTGTGGGTCCCGATGGAATAGGAGGTAACTTCGTTAAAATACCCAACACTGTCGCGGCTTTTATAGCCTATGACATATTTACCTTCATCATAAACATAACCCACGCCAAATCCTGAGGCAATTGAAAACCGGGAGATATGCCAGGTTACCCCGGCATTCACCCAAAAATTCGCTCTGTAGTAATTTTCAGGAGCTGAATAGAATGCCATTTCGGGTGCAATGCCAAGATTTCCGGAAAAAAACTGCATCGCCCCGGATGTCGTTTTCCTGAATTTAAACGTGCCTGCCGAATTGGATACGGTAATGATGGTATCGACTCCCGGCGCAGTCGGGAGCATGGCCGCTTCATAGGGCGACATATGTGTTATTGAGACAATTGCTGACAGCCCGGCGGAATGGGTGGAGACAGATTCCATTTCATCCTGCGCTACAGATGGCGTGACTGCCTGCATTGCCAAAGTCGCAACCGGTTTATTCTTCATTTCCGGTGCAGGGGCCATTGCCCTTTGTTCTTTGTTATCGAGGGTTTTGGTTGATTTCCCAATAGAAGGATCCTGGTTTGCAATTCTGGCAACTACCGTGTTTTCAGTGCTTTTTTGATCAATACCTGTCACCGGATGAATGGATGATTCTGTAACCGGAGTCCCTGCAGTTGAAACAGCCCGGTCGACGATTTTTACATCGGATTTTGTAGCTTCATGCCCGGAAGTGCCCCCGGGCAAGCCATAATAAAGGGCGGTTGCAACCAGCAACAACCCGACAGATCCGGCAATCCAGAGTTTTGGGGAAAGATTGGTCAGGTTGAAATGGACGAGCTCCCTCCACAACAACTTCCGGCTGATGCCTTTCCATAGACCGGGCTTAGGCTCAACACGATAACCCTGCATGGTTTCTCGCAAAAGCTGATCCGCCCCGCCATCATCAAAAGCCTTTAAATCTATGTTATCACTCATTGATCATTAGGGTGTTTTTCAAGAGATTCATTTCAATTATTTTTTTTCGCAGCATCCTGCGTGCTTTTAAAAGTTGTGTTTTTGACGTATTTTCCGAGATGCTGAGTTCCTGGGATATCTCTTTATGGCTGTACTCTTCAAACACGTACATGTTAAACACCATGCGGTACCCGGGAGGCAGCATCTGGATGAGGGAAGTCAGCTTTTCCGCTGAAACCGGTGCATGTGTCGAGGGCTGCTCATCCTTTTCCATGATTTCTGTTTCATTGATGCTTTCAATATCCTCAAGGAATGGCTGTTTCCGGTTCTTCCGATAATAGTTGAGTGCATGATTGATCATGATTCGTTTCATCCATCCTTCAAATGACCCCTCGTTCCGGTAACAGTGGATATTCTGGAATATTTTCAGGAACGCTTCCTGAAGGATGTCCTCCGCTTCATCACGATTCTGGGCATATCGCAGACAAATCGCCAACATCACCGCAGCATACTTACGGTAAAGGGCGCTCTGGGCACTGCGCTTCCCCGCTACGCAACCCTCGATTATGGAATCGTCAATGAGCATCCAACCTTAACTATTAATCAGACGTAAATCAGGAAATTAAGTTGCCTGAAGGGTGTAAAAATACAAAAAAAATGAGGCCCCTCAGACCCGTTCAGGAGAGCGTCGCCTTAAATTTATCAAAGTTGCTCTCAAAAAAAACACGGCCGTCATGGCTTAGGATTCCATTCAGGTGATATACGAAAATTTCGTGGAACATTTTCATGGAGGAGAGTTCTTCGAGCGTGAATATGTCGGTATCGAAAAAACCTTCCGTTCTGAAAACATGAAGTTTTGCAATGATTTTCGAGTTGAGTTCTTTTCGGTACAGCCCCTCCTTTTTTCCCTGGTTCAGGTTGCTGTATACCGATTCATACATCTGCCTGCGCCTGACCTCCCTTATTTTCAGAAACAGGGCCGGATAATATTTCCGGATGTCATACTCCATGGAGGCGTTGTACTCCTTCAGCATGACATTGATTACTTTATATACTTCAAATAACTCTTCGATTGCATTGAATTTCTTCTCTTCAATGGCACTGAGAAACCCGCACCGAAGTTCATGTTCAAACATGAGTACCTGTTTCACCAGGTCTTCCTTGTCACTGAAAAAATCGTAAATGGTCTTTTTGGAAATGCCAAGTTGCTTGGCGACTTCATCCATCGTAACACTTTTGATCCCATAGCGATGGTAAAGTCTTACGACCTGCTCTAGAATGTAACGTGCTTTCGGATCCATCAGGCAAAATTACATAAAAGTTCCATGGAAACGATTTTCGATCGAAAAGTTTTTTGCGTTCCGAAAATCCCTATCTTTGCCACCCAGAATCCCTGCTTAACGATATAATCCTTATCAATACGATTCCAATTATGAAACAGATTTTTCTTGTTATCGGTTTATTCTTTGTTCTTGCGGGTTGCGGGAGCAAAGACGGAGATAAAAAAGCCCGGTTGGAACAGCTCAAAAAAGATCATGACAAGCTTACGGAAGAGATCATGAAACTCGAAAAGGAGCTTACTCCGGCAAATGCCGTATCTTCAACCCTTGTTACCGTTGAAACACTCACAAAAAAGAGTTTCGAACACTACATTGAAGTTCAGGGCAGAATCGACGGGAATGACAACATTGCAGTAAGTCCGCGAAACCAGGGTGGTACGGTGACCAAAATCCTTGTTCATGAAGGCGACATGGTTGCGAAGGACCAGGTGCTTGCCGAGCTTGACGCAGATGTGCTGAAGCAGCAGCTGACAGATCTCCGCAATAAACTTGCCTTCGTTACCGATCTTTATAATCGCCAGCGAATCCTGTGGGATCAGAAAATCGGTTCTGAAGTACAGTATCTGAAGGCAAAAAACGACATGGAAGCGGTACAGAACGGCATCGCCACCCTGGACGAGCAGATCAAAATGTCGGTGATTACTTCGCCTATCAGCGGCACCGTTGAAGATATCCCGATCAAGGTCGGGCAATTTGCCTCTCCCGCCTCACCCATTCCTGCGTTCCGTATCGTCAATTTTTCGAAAGCCAAAGCATTGGCCGACGTCGGGGAAGCCTATTCTTCAAAAGTAAATACCGGCGACCAGGTGAAAATATTTTTACCCGATCTCAACAAGGAGTTTACAGAGAAGATAACCTTTGCCAGTAAATATATCAATCCGACCAACCGCACATTTCTTGTAGAAGCGGCACTCTCCTCATCCGATGTTGTGTTCCGCGCCAACATGATTGCAGTGCTCCGCATCAAGGATTATGAGAACGGCGCAGCCATTGCCATCCCGCAAAACTACATCCAGAATTCAAGGGACGAAGGCCAGTTTGTTTTTGTGGCCGCAGAGGAAAATGGAAAGAAAGTCGCCCGCAAACGCACCATTACCCCTTACGTAACCTATAATGGCCTCACGGAAGTTGTCCATGGACTGAATGAAGGGGATAAAATCATTACGGCCGGGTTTAAAGATCTTTACAATGGTCAGCCCATCGACTACTAATCTGAACCGGAAATGAAAGAAAACAAACATAAACTCAAGGAGTTTTTTGCGACAAGCTGGTCCATTGACAACAAGGTGAGTATTTATGTGCTCACCATCATCATCACCGCACTTGGAGTATTGTCATACCTGAACATTCCGAAAGAACAATTTCCCGAAATTGTCATCCCGACCATCCTGGTGAATACGGCTTACCCGGGTACCTCACCCGAGGATATGGAAAACCTGGTGACACGTCCCATTGAAAAAGAGTGTAAGTCGCTGGCTGACGTTAAAAAAATCACGAGCAACTCAATCCAGGATTTCTCCTCCATCGTCGTTGAATTCAACCCCGGAATTGATGTGTCGCAGGCTAAACAGCGTGTGCGCGATGCCGTTGACAAGGCCAAAACGAACCTGCCGAACAACCTTCCGAAAGATCCTGACATCAAAGAATTTGACATCTCGGAGATCCCGATCATGAATATCAACCTTGCAGGAGATTACGACCTTCAGCGGCTGAAAAAGTATGCCGAAGATGCCCAGGATAAAATCGAAACGCTGAAGGAGATCACCCGGGTCGACATCGTTGGCGCCCTTGAACGTGAAATCCAGATCGATGTGGATATGTATAAGATGCAGGCGGCCAGTGTGTCGTTCCGCGACATTGAATCGGCTGTTTCAGCAGAGAATGTCACGGTTTCTGCGGGAACGATCACCTCTTTCGGCACCAAATACACGATCCGCCTTGCGGGACAGTTCAAATCGCCCGATCAGATCAAGACGATTCTTCTTAAATCGGCCAGCGGGGCAATGGTTTATATACAGGACGTTGCAGATGTAAAGGATTCATTCAAGGACCAGGAAAGTTTTGCGCGTCTTGACGGAAAAAATGTAATCACGCTGAACGTGATCAAGAAAAGCGGAGAAAACCTGATCAATGCATCCGATAAAATCAAGGAGATCATGGACGGGATGCAAAAGAACTCCTATCCCCCCGATCTGAAGGTGAACATTACCGGCGATCAGTCGCGTTTTACAAAAAGCACGCTGGAAGAGCTGAACAACACGATCATCATCGGGTTCATCATGGTGGTGGTTGTCCTGATGTTCTTCATGGGACTCAACAATGCTTTTTTTGTTGCATTGTCTGTGCCGCTTTCCATGTTTGTTGCTTACCTGATCATGCCCAGCCTGGGCTTCACCATGAACATGATCGTCATGTTCGGCTTTATCTTTGCGCTGGGGATCATTGTCGATGATGCCATTGTGGTCATTGAGAACACCCACCGGTTGCACAGGGGCGAGCCCGATATTGTGAAGGCGGCGAAACACGCCGCCGGGGAGGTCTTCCTGCCCATCCTCTCGGGAACGCTCACCACCCTTGCCCCCTTCTTCCCGCTGGCCTTCTGGCCGGGTATTGTCGGGAAATTCATGCATTTCATGCCGGTCACCCTGATCCTGACTCTTTTTGCCTCACTTTTCGTGGCTTATATCATCAACCCCGTGTTTGCAGTTACCTTCATGAAGCACGAGTACGAGGTGGTGGAACATAAAACAGACCGGAAAAGACTGATGATCGTCAGCGGGATATTCCTGGCTCTTGCCCTGATCTCTTACTTTGCCGGCGGGTTTGCCCTTGCCAACATTTTAATCTTTTGCCTGTTGATCAATGCTTTGTACAGGCTGGTGATCAAAGGTGCCATCATAGGATTCCAGACAACTGCATGGCCCTGGGTGCTGCACATGTATGAGCGGACACTCCAGTTCGCCTTAAGTGGCCGGAAACCCTGGTATATCCTTGGCCTGGTGATCTCATTGTTGTTTTTCAGCTTTTTTCTCATCGGGGTTACCAAGCCAAAGGTGCTTTTCTTTCCAAACAACAATCCGACCTATGTAAATGTTTATATCAAGATGCCGGAAGGTACCGACCAAAACATAACCGATTCGGTGACCACCCTGGTGGAAAAACGAGTGACCACGGTGTTGGGCAGTAAAAATCCCGTTGTCGAATCGATCATTACCAATGTCGGATTCGGAGCCGGCGACAATATGTTTGATCGCTCGGTTTCTTCAAACAAAGGGAAGGTGACCATCAATTTTACCGAAAGCAAATTCAGGAAGGGCGTTTCCACCCAGGATATCATGGATAAAATCAGGGCAAACCTGAAAAACATCCCCGGTGCAACGATCAGCGTGGAGAAAAACCGGATGGGCCCTCCCACCGGCAAGCCTATCAACATTGAGGTCTCAGGTGAAAACATGGAGAACCTGATCGCCACGTCAGTCAATTTCAAATCCTATCTCGACTCCCTGCGAATCCCCGGCATTGAACAGCTCAAATCAGATTTTGACGACAACAAGCCCGAGATCATCATCGACATCGACCGGGTGCGGGCAAACCGCGAAGGCTTATCACTGGGACAGATCGGGCTTGAATTGCGCACGGCCATCTTCGGGAAAGAGATATCGAAATACAAGGAGGATGAGGATGAATATCCCATCCAGTTGAGATACTCGGAGAAAGAGCGCACAAATGTGAACAAGATCATCAATGCAAAAATCACTTACCGTGATATGAATTCGGGCCAGTTGCGCCAGATTCCCATTTCATCGGTGGCGACCATTCATTACAGGGATACCTATGGCGGCATCAAACGCAAAAACCTGAAAAGGGTGATCACCCTTTCGTCGGAAGTATTGTCGGGATACACTGCCAACGAGGTTGTTGCCATGATCAACAAATCATTGCCGGCCTACAACCTGACGAAGGGTGTGGAGATCAATCTTACGGGTGAGCGTGAAGACCAGGCAGAAACGATGGTTTTCCTTATCAAGGCGATGATGATCGCCATCGGACTCATCTTTTTTATCCTGATCACCCAGTTTGGTTCGCTCAGCAAATCCCTGATCATTCTCAGTGAAGTGATCTTTAGTGTGATCGGGGTACTGCTGGGAATCGCCATTTTCGGAATGTCCATCAGCGTGATCATGACCGGGCTTGGTGTTGTCGCCCTTGGCGGTATCGTTGTAAGGAACGGGATCCTGATCGTTGAATTCGGAGATGTACTCAAAGCACGCGGGCTGAGGACCAGGGAGGCCATCATCCAGGCCGGGAAAACAAGGATCACCCCGGTGGTGCTGACAGCTACGGCGACAATGCTTGGTCTTGTGCCACTTGCCGTTGGAATGAACATCAACTTCGTGACCCTGTTTACCGAACTGAACCCGCACCTCTACTTTGGAGGTGACAATGTCGCCTTCTGGGGGCCCCTCTCGTGGACCATCATCTTCGGGTTGAGTTTTGCCACATTTCTGACACTGGTATTCGTACCTGCGATGGTACTGATAGATGCACAGATGATTGCGGGTATAAGGCGGAGAAGATCAAACCGCCTCGCCAGGAAACGGGGAAAGGGTTAAAAAAACACTTTTACCAGCTCTGCGGGGTTTTATCAGAATTTCTCAAGCAGCTTGGACAACTTGATCTTATTGCTCAATACGGTATAGATTGATTGCATGTAGTCGCTGTTGGCGAGAAGAAACTGGTTGTAACGCTGATTCAGATCGGTACTTCCAACCATGCCCTGTTTGTATTTTTTCATCGTTTTTTCGTAGATCTTCAGGGCCGTTTGAAATCCCTTAACCTTATTCTGATAGATGGCATAGGCATTGCTGAAATCGGTTTTGGCTGTGGCTACCTGCAGTTCAAGACCTACCCGTATTTTCTCATCGGTTACCTTGGTCTTTGCAACATTGAGTCTTGCCTGGTCAACGCTGTACTTGCGGCTGCCGCTGCTCCAGATAGGCACCTGCAGGGAGACGCCAAAAATCACCGTGGGGTACCAGACCTCAGAGGTTTTAAAAAGGTTCCAGACATTCCTCTGCGCCATGGTAGAGCCACTTAAGAACCCCGAGAGGGTTGGCTGATAGGCTGTTTTGGCAAGTTTATATTGCATCAGGGTGAGGTAATCAGCCTTTTTCAGCAACACGTAATCAAGGTTTGAATTGTAGTCAAAAGGCTGGTTGATCAGGGCATCATGGTTTACCTGGGCGAGGAAAAAGTCAACATTGTCGGTTTGTTCCAGCTCCTGGTTATCTTTCAGCCCTACTAAAAATTTGAGGCTGGCATAACCCAGGTTGCGTAAATTTCTTGTATAGGTTATGGTCGCTTCCAGGTTCGATTTGTTCAAATCGGCCTGGTCCACCTCGATATCTTCGATCAGGCCGGCTTCATAACTCTTCCGGGCTTCATCAACCAACTTGCTTACCACCACATAGGTGGAATCAAGAATTTTGATTCCTTCGTCAACCACCAGCAGGCGGATGTAGGTATCGGCAACCTGGTCGCGGACATCGACTTTATCCCTGACATTTTTCTGCTTGGAGGTTTCAAGGAATGCTTTGGCAGTTTGCAAACCGACAAGGTATTGGCCGCTGTAAATGAGCTGCGACAGCGTGGCCTTGAGGGTGGCATTGTATTCTGTCCCGAACTGCACCGGGATAAAAGTACCTGGCTTTTGCATGATCTCTCCCGGCAGCAGGGTGGTCGGGATCACCAGGTAATTCGCATAATCGACGTTCGCATTGATCTGCGGCAATCCAATGGAGGTGTTCTGCTTCACCATTTTTCGTGCAATCTCCACGTCAGTCGTGGAATTTTTCAGGTCGTAGTTGTTTTCGTAAGCAAAAGCCTGCGCCTGTTCAAGCGAAAAACGCATTACCTCCTTTTGGGGTGTTGCCACAGCCTTTTGAGCCATGGATATGGTCGCTGTAAACAGGTAAAAAATAAGGAGCGGGAAGAAAAGCCGGTAGTTCATCTGGGTCAATTAAATTTTTTAAAGTTAACCTTCCGTTTTTGTTTTTCATAATAGTCAATCCCGTTGGCGTTTGCTATGCCACGGATGAAATTGTCGAACATGACATCGAAAAGGGTCTGGAATGAAAATTTGTCGGCCGGGAAAAATTCCGGGTTATGAAGGTCTATCAACCGTCGCATATAAAGCCGGGCAACCAGTTCGATGCTGAGATCGTCACGGTACATTCCCTGGCTGATTCCTTTCTGGAGATTGATCTGTATCTTGTCGTAAATAAATTCGATACGCTCATCGATATGCCTGTGATAAATATCGGGGTAATATTTTTTCAGGTCGAATGTCATTGAAGGACTTACATCGCGGAAACGCTCGCCAAGGTCGCGGCTCACGATGAGCAGGATGTCAATGGCATTGACCCCCTCAAAATTATGGATGTCGAAAATGATCTCGAAATTCTGCCTTTCAAGCTCCAATAACCTGGAAACCAGTTCGGTCTTGCTTGCAAAAAATTTGTACAATTTCTTTTTTGACATTCCAAGATCGCGACAGATGTCATCAACGGAAACACTTCGTACTCCGTATTTATAAAAAAGTTCTCTGACTCTTTCCAGAATGTCGACCAACGCTTTATCCATTCAATTCTTCCAAATTAGGTATCCGGTTCTAAGAAAGAAACACCGGATTGCAATCGTTTTTAACATCGTTGAGCCATGGATTATTCTCCTGAGGCGAGACAAAGGTAGGAATATTTCGGGAACAAGAAACAAAACAGGGGTAAAAAGTTTCTGCCGGAACCATGCTAATCAACAACCATTTTGCGCTTGACAGACAGGTTTTCGCTGATAAGCGAGTAATAGTAAACCCCGGGGGCAAGGCCATAAGCCCGCCGGTCGAACTGCTCAATATGCTTCCCGGCCGGAACCTGTACATTTGAAACCAGCATGGCCACCTCCTGCCCGTACATGTCATATACTTCAAGGCTGACCCTGGCCGGAACATATGTCTTGTAGGAGATATAGGTGACATCATGCACAGGATTCGGGTAGTTCTGTTCCAGTGAAAAGGGCACCGCTTTTTCTTTCTCAGGGCATATCCCGGTAAAGACACTGTCGACAAGTGCGGTCATGATGGTTAAATTACCGCTGCTGAGCCGCGTCCACACGGGTCGAACGATGTTGTTGTACGCCACAATATTGGTGTAATCGCCAAAAAAAACCGAAGAAACCGGGTCGAATGGCGTTTCGCTCACCCTGAAATTACGGAAAGTCTCGCCTCCGTCCTTCGACACAGCCATGTAAACATCGGTGAGATTATCATTATAATTGCGACGGTCGTAAAAAACGGTATAGATAAATCCGGTTGACTGGTCAATCGTCATCCAGGTAAAAAACTGCTGGCGTCCGGCAGGGTCATCGTTAACCCGTTTTGGCAGGGTCCAGCTCGTGCCGCCATCGGTTGATTTGATGATCCATACATCCGTGTCATCAGGTCCATTGCGCTGATCCGACCAGTTGATATAGATTGTTCCGCGGGAGGGCCCATGGCTCAGGTCACAACAGGTAACAGGCAGTCCGTTGGCTCGATAAATTCCCGGTACTGCAAAATCCCACCCGCCGGGGATGTCGCCGATCACCAGGTTGCTGTCGGGCCAGGTAATACCTCCATCGGTCGATTTGGTGAAAACAAGCCCTTGCGGGCCGGCCCAGGATACATAAATCTCACCATTGGGACCCACTGCAGGAACCGCACCTTCCACCGTATTGTCCTGGTCGAGGCAATCGCCGGCTTTCCGGTTGATCCGCTTCGCGGCACTCCAGGTTGCCCCCCCATTCAGCGATCGGCTGAAAAGGATGTTGGAACTGTCGGGTGGAGCAGCGCTGTTATAGGCATCAAACTGGGTCCAGCAGGTGTAAATGGCATTGTTAAAAGGGTTGACCACTGCCCACTCCTTGTCCTGGTCCCTCGTTCCGTTCAATCCCATAAATGAACCATCGTTCCATGTCTGCCCCCCGTTAAAGGACTTCTGACAAACAATCCGGTCGAGCCACTGTGGCCAGGTAGGAACCGAAAGATGGAAGAAATAAAAACTTCCGGCCGTATCGGCAATCACCACGGGGTCGCCCCAAACGCCATAGCTTGATGTAAGCACCCCCGGCGTCCATGTAACTCCTCCGTCGGATGAATAATAGTAGTTATCGGTATTCGCCCCGGCGACCAGCTGTGACGGGTTCCTGGGATTCATGCAAATGGAAGGCTCGTTGGGGCTGCTCTCAGTTCCGATGAGAATGTTGAGATACTGGGCTTTTACCCCTGCGGAAAAAGCGATCAGCATCATGAGAATAAAAATGAGCTTACGCATTTTATCAGAATTGATGGTTTCGCAAAAATAGCTAAAAATGACCCATGAACCTCCTGAAGTACCGTTTTTTTATGTATGTTTGACAACTTAGCAATGATTCAACATGAGACGATTCAAACTGTTCCTGTACGGGCTGCTGCTCCTCCATACTGCGGTGGCGCAAAACGCTGACTGGCGTACCTTTTATGAAATGTCCGGGAAAGTCGAAACACCCCGGTACCAGGCGACCATCGACTTTTGCAAAAAACTTGCCGGGGGGTCGGACAAAATTACCTATACCACTTTTGGCAGGAGCGCACAGGGCAGGGAGCTGCCACTTCTCATTCTCGACAGGCAAGGCCTCAGCGATCCCGCAGCGATCCATGCTTCCGGCCGAACCATCCTGTTGATCCAGGCCTGCATCCATGCCGGGGAGTGCGAAGGCAAAGATGCCGGGCTGATGCTTTTCCGCGACCTGGCCATCTCTGATCCCGGGACAAAATTACTTGACAACGTATCCATCGTCTTTATTCCTATCTTCAATGTGGACGGGCATGAAAGGTTCGGACCTTTCAACCGTATCAACCAGAACGGGCCAAGGGAAATGGGATGGCGCACCACGTCGAACAACTTCAACCTCAACCGTGATTACCTGAAGGCCGATTCCCCTGAAATGCAGGCATGGCTTCGCATGTTCAACAAATGGATGCCCGACTTTTTTATTGACAGTCATACCACCGACGGAGCTGATTACCAGTACGTGCTTACCTACCTGATGGAAATTTTAGGCGAAATGGATGAAGGATTGTCCGGCTGGTCAAAAAACAATTTTATCAGCCAGATGCAGTCACACCTGAATTCAAAAGGGTTCCCGGTTTTTCCCTATGTTGAATTCCGCAACTGGCATGATCCCAGGAGCGGACTGATCAGCGAAGTTGCACCACCCATGCTTTCGCAGGGATACACCGCTCTCAGGAACCGCCCGGGGCTGCTCATTGAGACTCATATGCTCAAACCCTACCCTCAAAGGGTGGAGGCGACATACGAATGCATGCTGACAACCATCGAAATCCTGAATAAGGAGTCGGAGAACCTGCATGCATTGATTCGCAAGGCTGATCAGTATGTGAGCAGCGAGGCCTTCATAAAAGCGCCTTTTCCGCTCCAGTTTGCAACCCGCAGGGAGGACAGCACCATGGTTAATTTCCTCGGTGTGGAATACAATGCGGTAAAGAGTGATCTCAGTGGCGGAGATTGGTTTAAATACAGCAACACCCCGGTGGTACTGCATATTCCTTACTTTTCCGTTGCACACCCTGTCATCACTGCAAAGTTGCCCTATGCATACCTCGTCCCGGCAGAGTGGGCCCTGGTAATTGAAAGGTTGAAAATCCATGGGATCAAAGTAACTGAATTGACCCGCGATGCAACCCTCAGGGTGACAACCTGCCGTTTTAAAAACCCGAAATGGCAGCAAAATCCATACGAAGGACGACACCCCATGACCAACATCGAATACGACGAAGTGGAAGAGACCCGGACATTTTCTGCCGGGTCGGCCCTGGTCGAAGTGATGCAGCCGGCGGGGCGGATCATTCCGCAAATCCTTGAGCCCAAAGGCAATGGGTCGTTTGTTTACTGGGGTTTCTTCGATGCCACTTTTGAACAAAAAGAGTACGGTGAGTCGTATGTGATTGAAAAAATGGCCCGCCAGATGATGGCCAATGATCCGAACCTGAAGGAGGAATTTGAACAGAAAAAGGCGACGGATTCAGCCTTTGCAAAAAACCCGGATCTTATTCTCAACTGGTTTTACAACAAATCATTCTATGTCGACAGCCGGAAGGGGATCTACCCGGTCGGGAAAATTTATGATTTGAAAGCAGTCGAATCGCTCAGACAACAATGAACGGCTCACCCTGTTCAATCCTGCCGATGATGGCGGCGACAGGGTTGCCTGCCTGATGAAGTCGTGCAACCAGTTCGGTCGCCTGACTTTCCGGCAGTGAAATAAGCAATCCCCCCGAGGTTTGGGCATCCGCAAGAATAAATTTCATCAATCCCGGTGTGGATTCGCTCCATTTAACATAATCCTTCACATAATCAAGGTTGTTTTTAGTGCCTCCCGGAATGGTTCCGGCGGCGGCATATTCCCAGGCGGCATCGAGGACCGGAACCATTTCTGCCTTGATTACTGCCCTCACCCCGGCACCGCAAACCATCTCTTTCAAATGTCCCAGCAGGCCAAAACCTGTCACATCGGTACATGCGTTCACCGGGTATTCAATCATGATCTCTGCCGGCACCCTGTTGAGTTCAGCCATGATCCTCATCACCCGGTCAACAGCAACATCATCGGCCAGGCCGCGCTTGATGGCAGTGGTTATGATGCCTGTTCCAAGCGGTTTGGTAAGCACCAGCGCATCCCCTGGTCTGGCAGTGGAGTTGCGAAGGATTTTTGCAGGGTGGACAATGCCGGTCACCACGAGTCCGAATTTGGGTTCACTGTCTTCGATGCTGTGGCCTCCGATCACCTGGATCCCGGCTTCGGCAACCTTGTCGTTCGCCCCCCTGAGGATTTGCTGCAGCACCTCTACCGGCAACTTCCGGTCGGGGAAGCCCACGATGCTGAGTGCAAACAGGGGTTTCCCCCCCATGGCATAGACATCGCTCAGCGCATTGGCGGCTGAGATGGCCCCGTACATGTAAGGGTCATCCACCACCGGTGGGATGAAATCCACCGTTTGAACGATCGCCGTATCTTCATTGATCAGGTACACAGCGGCATCGTCGGAGGTTTCATGGCCAACCAGGATGGCAGGATTGCTTTTACCGGGAATGCCCCGGAGAATCTTTTCAAGGAGTTGCGGCCTGATCTTGCAGGCACAGCCGAGGGCGTGCGTGAACTCAGTGAGGCGGATGGCGGCACCTGATTTTCGATTTTCGATTTTGGATTTTAGATTTTCGTTATGCACTGGTCCTATCCCGGATTCTGTATCCGGGGTTTCAGAATTCCCGGTTGAAAAGTCGTTTTTTATTGTATGATAAGCATTTACAATGATCGGTATTGCCTTGTCAATCTCCTCAGCAGTGGTCATCCTGCCCAGTGAAAAACGGATGGTGCCCATGGCATATTCCATCGGCACGTGCATGGCATACAGAATCCCGGAAATATCTGCCTGGTCGGCATGGCAGGCGGCCCCTGCAGAGGCTGCGATGCCTTTCATCTCTTCGAGCAGCAGCGCAGCTTCAACCCCGGGAAAACCAAGACTCAGGGTGTTCGGAAGCCTCAATTCGGGATGTCCGTTCAGGCGCACTTCAGGAATCCTGCTTCTGATGCCTTCGTGCAGGCGATCACGGAGATCCCTTACGAAAAATGACGAATGACCAGTGACAAATGACAACCCGGCGGATATTGATTGTCGGGCGATTTCAGCAGCTTTTCCCAACCCAACGAGTTCCAATACATTCTCTGTCCCGGCACGAAGGTTTGATTCATGATCGGCACCATGGATCAATTTTTCAAGTTTGACGCCGCGGCGGATATACAAGGCACCAACACCTTTCGGGGCATATAATTTATGGCCGGCGACCGTGAGCAGATCGACCTGCAATTTCTCAACATCAACCTCGATTTTCCCGACCGACTGGGCCGCATCGGTGTGAAACAGGATCCCGTTTGCACGTGCAAATTTCCCGATCGCTTCAATGGGCTGAACCGTACCGGTCTCGTTGTTGGCATGCATCACGGTAATCAGGATGGTCTGGGGCGTTACCGCCTGTTCAACCTGCTGAATGCCGACCATTCCTGATTCATCCACAGGGAGGTAGGTGATGTTGAACCCGTTTTTTTCAAGATAGCGGCAAACCTCGGTCACTGCAGGGTGTTCAATGCCCGTGGTAAGGATGTGGTTTCCTTTTGACCTGTTGGCAAAAGCAGCCCCCTTGATGGCAAAATTGTCAGACTCCGTTCCTCCGCTTGTAAAAATGATCTCGTCGGGATGCGCATTCAAAAGGGAGGCAACCTTGCGGCGGGCCTTTTCCACTGCAAGTTTTGACTGAACCCCATACGCATGCAAACTGGACGGATTCCCGAAATGGGACTCCAGGTAAGGACGGATGGCTTCAATCACCAGGGGATCCAGCGGTGTTGTCGCATTATAATCAAGGTAAATCGGGTCCATTTCATGAACAATTTAGTGCAAATTCAAGGATGCGTGCTGCATCCGTTTTTAAATTCTCCCCCGAAACCGGGATATCATAGATTTTTTTGTTTTTTCTGCGCGACATTGAGAAGAGGTAGGCCTTATCGTAGTAGGATAAGACGATGGCCGCCACCTCATCAAATCTTTTGTTTTCAAGAGCCTCCATCGCTTCCCTGGTTCTTGTTCCTCCAAGGCGTTCACCAATCCGTTTGATTGCCTCTGACAGGAGTTGCATGTCAAAACCGGCATACTCCCCCACCAGCCGCCGGATACGGATCCTGAAATCAAGTTCAATCCTGATCAGCGTACCGCCACTGAGATGTTCCACCACCGGGTCGGGCAGGGTGACCCGGCCTATCATCCTGCTTTCATCTTCCATCCATACAACACGCGAAAAGTCAAGCTCCGACCACCTGGCATATAAATTATTTTCAAATTGTTCATTTGTAGGCTGAGCGGGTTGGCCCAAAGCCCCGAAAACAGAACCTTTATGACAGGCCAGTCCTTCCAGGTCGACAACCTGTTCGCCCTTCAAAGCTATTTCATGCAACAAGGCTGTTTTTCCACTCCCGGTGTAGCCTCCGAGTACCATCATCTTCACCGGCCTGGCCAGCCCTTCGCGGATTGTCCTCCGGTATGCCTTATAGCCCCCTGTTAACAAACCGACCTCGTATCCTGCATTGCTGAATACCTCAGCCATTTTCTCACTGCGCAAACCACCCCGCCAGCAGTGCAGCAGAATCTTACAGGGCGGGGACACCTTGCGTAGAGATTCAAGGTACCCTCCGGTTTTTGGCACGGCAATTTCAATCCCTTTCCTGATGGCATCTTCCCGACCCGACTGAACATAGAGCGTTCCCACTACGGCACGTTCAGCATCGTCAAACAGCGGAATGCTGAAGGCGCCGGGAATGTGGCCCTGGGCAAACTCTCCGGGCGACCGGACATCAACAACCGGAAGCAGGCTGGCCTGTTTCAGAAAAAGGGTGGGCTCAATCGGCAGGATCATCGTCAGATTTGAAGTATTTGTCAAAATTAGGCTGGTTTTCCCAGCTAAACAAAGTTATTTTGTTACTTTTATCCTTCAAATCTTCTCCTGAAATGCCGGTACGTAAGTGGATAGGACCGATGGTGCTTGTCTCGGTCTTTATTTTTGTCCTCTCCCTCAGGCAACTTTCCGACCCCGACCTTGGTTTTCACCTGAAATACGGAAGATGGATCGTAGCCAACCATTGTGTCCCTGCAACCGACCAGAGTACCTATACCGTATCGCAACACCCTTACATCGATCTGCAATGGCTCTTCCAGGTGATGCTTTACGGTATGTTCACCTTAACCGGATACGCAGGCATCAGCCTTTTCGTCTGTTTACTGAGTCTGCTGCTCTCCTTACTGCTTTTGTTGCGGCAACGGTCGTCGGGGATCCCGCCATCCATCATCATTACCGCGATGTTTGCCACATTCCTGATGATCGAGCCCCGGATCGCCCCTCGACCGGAAATGGTTACTTTTCTTTTTCTGACCGGGATCCTCTTTATTCTCGACCGATACTTTGAAACCCGGAAGAACCTGCTCTGCCTGCTGCCGGTCATCATGCTCCTGTGGTGCAACATGCATGCACTCTTCATCCTGGGAGTGATCGTCATGGGTGTTTATTTTATCAGCATCCTTTACCGCGACAGGAAACCCGACAAGCCGCTGCTGGCCTGGATGATCGTTTCGTGCCTTGTTTGTTTTATCAATCCATACGGAATAAAGGGTTTCGTTTTCCCGGTGGAACTTCTTACCCGGTTCGACCCAAACAACATCTTCAACCAGCATATCCAGGAGTTTATGCCGTTTTTTGCCCAACCACATTTTGTTATGCGCGATTACCTCTTCATGGCCCTGCTTGGAGTCTCCCTTCCGGGGATGTTTCTCTCTTTCAGGCGGCGGAGACTCCATGAGATCATGCTCCTGATCCTGTTCGGTTTCCTTGCCGTCGGCTCAATACGCAACATTCCTCTCTTTGTTTTAGTTGCCATCCCAATGATAGGTGACAATGCCGTTCTGCTGACCGGGAAGACCAGGATGGCGCGGAAAGGGCCGGGGCTTGCCCTGTTTGCCCTGATGATCATCCTTCCCCTGGCATTTATTCCGCGGTTGCTCACCAATGCCTTTTACACCGAAAACAACTCTTTTAACAGGACCGGGATGGGAATCAACCGCCAACATCGACCCGTGCAGGCTGCCACTTTTTTACTTGACCACCATTTGAATGGCCGGATCCTCAACAGCATCGGCTTTGGCGGATGGTTATCCTGGGTACTTCCGCAACCGGTTTTCATGGATGGCAGGCTGGAGGTGATGCAGGAGTCGATTTACCGAAAGGTGACGCAAAGCTGGAACGGGGGCCTGGCCGGTCTTATCGGGGAGTACCAGCCTCAGCTGATTGTATACAACTATGCGAACTACTATCCATGGACCAGGCAGTTAAAGGAGATGAACGACTGGCGGCTGATCTATGCCGATGGAACTGCTGCGATTTTTGCATCATCCGGGTATGCCAGGGAGATTCCTGAATTGGATTTGTCAACACTGCCTGCAATTGATATCCGGGGAGTGAAGAGAACCTTTCATGACTGGCTTCAGGGATTCTACCGGCCAACCGATGATGAGGCGGATGTAAGGAATCACCTGGCACTCTTCAGGAGCCAGATGACTTTACCGGGCCAGGGTAATGGGAACACTGCGAAGGCTGCTGGTTTCTTCAATTCTGCAAACCTGAAGTATCATAACGGCGACATCCGCGGTGCAATGGCAGATTATGACACAGCCATCATGCTACAGCCCGGCTATGCGAAAGCGTTTAACAACAGGGGCATCCTCCGCGCCTCGTCTTTAAAGGACTATACCGGCGCCATAGCCGACTTTACCAGGGCTGCCGCCATCAACCCGGGATACGGCGATGCCTACCTTGGCCGGGGAACGGTATATTTTTTCATGAAGGATCTTCCGGCGGCCCGCAGCGACTGGGAAAAGGCCAGGGCACTTGGAAATGCACAGGCAGCCAGGTTACTCGGGCTACATGCCACTCGTTAATAATTCATACCTTTGCCGCTTAATTAAACGCAACCAATGAGCGATTCCATCCACCACGAATGCGGCATCGCCATGATCCGCCTCCTTAAACCGCTCGAATTCTACCTGGCCAGGTATGGAACAGCTTTTTACGGCCTGAACAAGCTGCACCTGCTCATGCAAAAACAGCATAACCGCGGACAGGACGGGGCGGGTATTGCCAGCATTAAATTTGACCTGGATCCCGGGAATAAATTCATCAACCGCATCCGGTCAGTCGCCAATGCCCCTATCCAGGATATTTTCAACAAAGTGACCGTCAACCTGAAAGAGATAGAAGAGCGCCATCCTCACCGGCTCAACGACGTTCAATGGCTGAAACACAAGGTTGACATGCTTGGGGAACTCTACCTCGGCCACCTTCGCTATGGCACATACGGAAAAAACAGCATTCTCAACATCCATCCGTTTGTCAGGGAAAACAACTGGATGACCAAAAACCTCGTCCTTGCAGGAAATTTCAACCTCACCAACGTGGATGAACTGTTTGAGAAACTGATCGACCTCGGGCAATATCCTGTTGAAACCAGCGATACCATCACCATCCTTGAAAAGATGGGCCATTTCCTCGACGAGGAAAACGAAGAGCTATACCAGAAATTCAAATCCAGGGGTTTTCCAAAACGGGAAATCACTTTCCAGATCGCCAAACACCTCAACGTCCAGAAAATCCTTCGCGCGGCTGCAAAAACATGGGATGGCGGCTATGTCATCGCCGGCATGTTCGGCCACGGCGATGCTTTCGTCATGCGTGATCCTTCAGGCATAAGACCTGCCTATTATTATCATGATGAGGAGATCGTGGTCGTGACTTCAGAACGGCCTGCCATTCAGACTGCATTCAACATAGCCTTCAGTGCCATCCGGGAGATTCAGCCGGGACACGCCCTGATCATTAAAAAGGATGGCAAAGTTGCCGAGAAAGAATTCAGCAAACCCCTTGAAAAGAAACCATGTTCTTTCGAACGGATCTATTTCTCCAGGGGTACCGATCAGGAAATTTACCGTGAACGGAAAAAACTGGGAAAACTCCTTACCCCGGCCATTCTGAAAGCAATTGACCATGACGTCGAACACACGGTATTTTCCTATATCCCGAACACGGCCATCGACGCCTATTACGGCTTGATTGAAGAGATGGAGGTATTCTGTGACAAAATCAAGATCGACCGGATCCTGGATGCAGGGAGCTCCATCAGCCCGGAAAAGCTGAAAACGATCTTTCAATTGAAACCAAGGGCAGAAAAAGTGGCGGTGAAGGATATGAAGCTGCGCACCTTCATCACCAGGGATTCTCAGCGTGATGACCTGGCCGCGCATGTGTACGATGTAACCTATGGCAGCATACAGTCCGGAGTAGATAATCTTGTCGTTCTCGACGATTCCATCGTGCGCGGAACCACCCTGAAGCAAAGCATCCTGCGCATCCTCGACCGGCTGGGACCACGTAAAATAATCATCGTTTCCTCTGCGCCCCAGATCCGTTACCCCGACTGCTACGGCATCGATATGGCCAAAATCACAGATTTTATTGCATTCAAGGCAGCCATCGAATTGCTGAAAGAGACGCACCAGGAGCACATCATCAACGAAGTTTTTGTGAAGTCAAAAGCACAGGAGAAGCTGCCAAAGGAAACGATCGTCAACCATGTTAAGGAGATTTATAACCCATTCAGCGCCGAACGAATTTCGGAGAAAATCTCAGAACTGCTCACCCCTCCCTCCTGCAAAGCAAGTGTCAGGATTATCTATCAGACCATTGCTGACCTGCATGATGCCATTCCAAACCATAAAGGCGATTGGTATTTCACAGGAAACTATCCGACCCCCGGCGGAAATAAAGTGGTGAACAAGGCCTTTATCAATTATATTGAGGGCAGGGATGTGAGGGCGTACTGACGATTTACGATTTACGATTTACGATTGATGATTGACGATTTGACCTATGCCAGGTTCGAAGAGATTTTTTCTGCGAGGAGGCGAAATTCTTCGGGGGTAAAGGAGAGTTTCGGTTTGCGAAAATCCATGTCGTACAGGGTTTTCAAGGGGATCAGGTGAATGTGTGCATGGGGCACCTCCAGTCCGATAACAGTTATACCGATCCGCTTACAGGGAACCACCTTTTCGATGGCCCGGCCAATTGATTTGGCGAAGTTCCATAAACCGGCATGGAGTTCATCTTCCATGTCGAATATGTAGTTGACTTCCCGTTTGGGTATCACCAGCGTATGACCTTCCTGGAGCGGGTTGATATCAAGAAATGCCAGGTAGTTCTCATCTTCGGCAACTTTGTAACAGGGGATTTCTCCGGATACAATGCGTGTGAATATGGATGCCATATTTAGCCTTTTAAGCGTGTTATCTCTACTATTTCAAAAGTGATCTTTCCTGCAGGGACGGTAATTTCGACCGTGTCGCCAATCTTTTTTCCCAGTAATCCCTTCGCTATCGGAGAGCTGACAGAGAGTTTCCCGATTTTTATGCTGGCCTCATTTTCCGGGACAAGCGTATAAACCACACTGGCTCCATTCTGGGAATTCAGGAGCTTTACCGTGGAAAATATCAACACCTTTGTATTGTCCAGCTTCCGCTCGTCAATAAGCCTGGCATTGTTGAGCACCTCCTGCAACTTGGATATTTTCAATTCAAGCATTGACTGGGCCTCCTTGGCGGCGGCATATTCGGCATTCTCCGATAAATCACCCTTATCCCTGGCTTCTGCAATTTGCCTCGAAATCGAAGGCCGTTCAACAGTTGTCAAATGGTGCAGATCTTCCCTGAGTTTGTCCAAACCTTCAGGTGTATAATATTTGATATCCGACATGTCAACGAGTGTATTAAATGTTATAATAAGCCAAAAGACCCTGAGGAAGGGTCCTTTTGCTTAAGAAGAAACGAAGTTAATGAATAATTTATTCCGTACTGTTAAAAGTTAAGTTTAATGCCAACACTATGGGTTCCCTGGAATGGATTGGTTGCCCTGAAGGAATAATCGATCGCCAAACCTGACTGCTTTTCCTTATTAAACGGGACAGACACGGTGAAACCAGCACTGGGACCGGTGAAAACTGTTCCGCGCGAAGAAACGTCACTGTTGAAAATACCTGTCTGGTAGGTATAACCGGCTCTTAATTGCAAATAATATTTCAGGGCGTATTCAACGCCGAGAATAAACTGATCTTTTGTAAATGAATTTGAGTTAAAATTACCGGCAACGGTAATCCTGTGCAGGTCGCCGATAAAGAAATCATACGAACCACCGATCCGCAACGTGGCGGGAAGTTCATAGGTGGCCGAACGCTGTTCAACGGTAAACTCGTCATTGTTGTTATCATGTCCCGGAATAATTCCACGGAAAGACAAACCATCTCCGCTGAAATGCATGGGGGCTCCGACGTTTTTAAGAGCGATGCCAAATTTAATCTGCTCTTTCTCTCCCGTCACATATTGAATACCGGCGTCAATGGCGAGGGCTGTTGCAGTTGCATTTGAAATTGATTCGGTGATCAGTTTCACGGCAAGGCCTCCATAGATGCTGTTTGAAAACGCCTTTGCATAACCCAGGTTGATATTCATGTAACTCGGCTTGAAGGTTCCGGCTCCCTCCGGTAAAGAGGTAGTTGTGACCTGGATTTCGCCGAATGTCATGGACATGACCGCTGCCGTAAGAACACCGCCGTTTTGACCAAGTTTCTGACTGAGGCCGAAAGCCATCAGGTTCACATCAGAACCCTTCAGCCAGTTCGTATAGGAAAAAATGATATCGGTTCCCTTGGTAAATCCCGTTCCGGCGATATTTGTAAACAGGGCTTCAAGACCTTGTGTGCAGGAGGTACCTACCCCGCCCCAGCCCGAACTTCTGGCCCAGGGGTTGATCAGCAATTCCGCGGCACCGGCCTGACCGGAACGGTCCTTGTTCCCAGCTGTCACTTTATCCATGGGCAGAAAGACCATCCCCATCAAGAATATTGCAACTAAGCAGCTATAAATATTTTTCATAATCCTGGAATTTATTGTTGTTGTCATATTATAAATCGTAAATACCATTACAATGAGTTCAAGTCGACAGGCCGTAATATTCCGAACCATTTGATCGTACGCTCACCGAGTCCGTCGGCTTTGACATGTATCAGGTAGACACCACCTGCAATGGGGATTCCTGCAAAGTTTTTCAGATCCCAGTCAACAGAGGTTTTAGCATCGGTATTCAAACCTGAGGTTGATCCTCTGGGTAAGATGATCCCCGATTTATCAACATTAAACTGGCGGATCATGGTACCACTCATGTCAAAGATGGTAACAACACATTGCGGGGGCAGATTTACAATTTTAATTCTGTTATCCAGCTGATTCCGCTCATAATCATCATATGCAAAATATGGATTTGGCACAACATTGATCAGGTCGAGATCGGTGGTGGCAGCCGTCTGGTTATTCAGCGATGTAGAGATGGTGTTGGTATTGAAAACATACATCGGGAAATTACGGTTGATGGTGTCGTTAGAGCCATCTGGCATCGGTGTGGAATAATACCGCTTGTAAGGCTTGCTGATACGGATCTTCGTCGTTACCGTATTGCTGAGCCACTGCTGTCCGTCAACTGCCAGCGGAATGTTCACATACATGGCGCTTCCGAAAGCATAGGCTTTATATACATTGTTTTTCCCAAGTTGAGACAACAAGAATTTACCTCCATCATAGGGGGGGAAGTCAAGTACCGGATCTGGAGAGGCATAGGAGACATGGTTCATGATATACACATAATGCTGTCCTCCGAAAACCGGGGTTGAGGCATCATTGTAAATACGGCTCGTCGGGTTCCACAACATATCCCTCCCATTGTCGGCAACCAGCCAAGAGTTTTCTCCGAACATGATATTCAACCGTTCACCCGTCTCAATGTTAATTGCATACCCTGGGAACCAGCCCATGCCCGTTGCGCTGATGTAGTTTGAGTTATACATCGGGTCGGCGCTCACGATGCCGGTATCGCCATCCACGTTAACCGATGCCGCAAAACGGGCACCGAAAAACTTTGCTCCGCCCTGTGCAAGCTTGGAATCCGGACACATTTCGATGACAGGGCACCTTGTCCAGAACTTCTTCTCAGGCGTGATGACAATGTCGACACTCCCGATCTTGGAAAGGTTGGCATTCTTCTTAGATATTTTAGAAAATGCCGGTCCAACTGCCGATTCTTCAGCGCTGTAACTACTTGCCGTAAGACAATATGGAGCCCATATCCCCGATTGAATATGCTGATAATTCTTATTTGGATCTATGGGTTTACCGGTTTTACCATTACCCATATCCCAGTCATAATACTTGGCGTCGGATCCTTTGTAGGTTCCTGATCGTATCCAGTTCATCGCCGATTCAGGCACATCGTTGTCGGGCACACCTGCCAGCCACCTTTTGGTACTGTCGGCATAAATTTGCGGTGAGGCGTACAGCAATCCATTGCTTAAGGTCACAGAGCTTGTTGTCGCAGAGGTCTTGATGGAGTCGCCTGCATTGGGCACCTGGGCTATCGTTAATGCAATGCCGAGGTCGAGGAAAACCTGTTCATACTGGTAGATGGTAGTCGTATCCGACCGGTATTTAACCCCGGTTGCATTGTTGGTCAACGTCCATTTTCCAAACTGGATTTTCGTTGGATCCGTAAACGGGTTGTTGGTTTTCACGGTAACCATTGAATCAAACCTCACGGTATACTGCCCGTTCACTACATTCAAAGGATCGATTACCTTAACCTGCAAAGGTCCTTTCGAAACAAGGTATGTTGCAGTATATGCAATGGGATAGTCAGCATCGCCCATTTTGGTTTTTGCCGTATCCAGGGGCGGTTTTGAAAGTATTTCAGCAATGGTCGCTTCAGAAAAATCGGTGATCATCCCGCCATTTCCCTGTCCCTGGATACGTGTGATCACAGGACCTTCGGCATAGGTTGAATTTGTAACCACACCCAGCGGGATATGTGGAATTGCCGTATAGGTTTTGATGTTGCTGCGGCCTCTAAGGTAAGGCTTCTTCTGTCCATCCAGTGATAATGGGTCAGTCTGGACATATTTCTTATATTCATTGTACCCATATGCAACCGCCATGTAATAATATTGTTTGTGGTTGATCAGCCGGTCGTCACCCGTTGCGAACATATCCGACTTGAAAACAAAAGAATGGGAGATTCCTTTATCTGCCCCTGCGGTCATAACCTGCCCCACGTTGCCCCCGATATTCTGATCGTAGCTCCAGTTTACAAGTTTCGTCACGCCGTTCTGTACATCGCATTCGGCCACGATCCTCGCTTTACTTGCATCGTCAAGATCCGCGGCCGAAACGGTAGCATCCTTCAACTGAAAAATCTGGTATCCTTCAAATTTATACAACGAGTCGCTGCTCCTGATGGTGGGATCAACCTCCTGGTAAGTTTCATGATAGTTATTTCCCAGGTCGTTCCACTTGCGGTTCGACAGGTAAACAATCACCTCGTTTGGTAGCTCCTCGATGGAGACATCAGGGGCATTGGGGCCGTTCAAAACGGCAAAGCAGTTATCGAAAAGACTTTGTGCCTTATCATCAACCTCCTGCAACAGCCTCACCGACTCTTCGGGGGTGCCGGAAATTGAGCGTGCCCATGGAATACCTACCGTGATATAGTTACATGCCCCCGGTTCAAGTTTAAATGGTCCTGCCGATTGCATGAACCGCCTGTCCTGCGGGTTGTTTTTTGCGGTAACTTCCGTCCACTCTTTCGCACCGTTGGGTGGCTGTCCCTGGGTTCCCCAATCGCAAATGTCGGTCAGGTTCGGGAACATAAAATCGCAGGGAGGTCCATAACCACCTGCTGAGAAGTGGGCATTGCCCCCGTAAATCATTTTAGAATTATCTTTCCAGATACCACGCAGGAAGAGGTAATATTCTGGCGCATAATTCGGGTCGGTCATATAATCGGGAACACCGGCATTGCTGTTGTTGTGATACACAAACCGCCTCATTCCATATCGTTCGTTGTCGATGATTCCGTCTCCGAAATTAACCCCGTTGATGGCTTCCGACCGCACCATGAACATGGCTGAATCTGTTCCGCCCGATCCGTAACCCATTTTAATAACGGTACCGTTCAAACCAACGATGTCGCAGCTTCCCCTAAATGTGGGGCCCTTTAAACCATTTCCTTTGTAAGACGGGTTGTCATAACCATCAGGATCCATATAGGGTCCCTGGAAAAAGTCAACGCCGATTGCAGGGGGATGTGCGCCATAAGCATAGCTCTGGCCCGTGCCGTCTACAGGGGTCCCGTTGTAGCAATAACCGAGTCCGCGGTTCACATCGCAGCCTACGTAGTCATCGTTTGCATAACCCAGGTCGGGGTCAACCCACTGGCTGAAATAGGTACCGGTAAGTGTATAGGTGGAACGGTTGATGAGTTCGTATGAATAAAAAGTCATGTTGTTGATTTCATCGTTGGTGGCAAAGTCGAAATATTGTGCCCTGATCTCCATGCCGATTGGCTCGCCGGTTGTTTCAGAATGGTAATTTCCTTTATCGTTATAAACACTCCATAACGTTTGATCGCCTTTCAATACCTGGTCAACAAGGATACCCATGGTATCGATTTCCACTCCCTGGCCATTCACCCCCCCGTTTTTAATTTTTGCGCGGGCCATCCGTTCTCCGGGTTTCAGGTTTACCGGGCAAAGTGCGTTTGAAAGGTCGTAATAGGGATAATCACCCTGTTTGGGATCATAATTTCCATCGCCGTTTACATCAAAAAAAGGTGCGAGATAATATGCCTGCCCCAGGGCTTTGTTCCCGTGTGCCGGCCAGTCGATAATCGATTTGGGAATGACATAATTCGGATATTCAGCCTGGTTATCCCACCATGCAACAAATTCCTGCACTTCGATTCGTGAGATAGGAAAAAGTCTGTCATAATCCGAACATGTTTCTGCGCTCACGGCAGCAGTACCATCGATCGTAAGGGGTCCCGGCCAGAAGTCGTTCTTTGTATGCGCCGTGGCACCCGCTGGACCTTGCCCGTAACGATAGGCAGCCAGTTTCAGGTTGTTGTTGATGTCGATGCCCCCGATCCACAGAGAGAAGGAGAACATGGAAGTCTTCTTGGAGCCTTTGGGAATTTCATATTCGGCATTTTCAAGAAACCAACCGTTGCCGTACGAATAGCAAAGCGTTCTTACATTGTTGAGATCAAGATATTTATAACTCGAACCCGAGGCACAGCCTGCTGCTGTTTCTTTTATCGTGCTGGTGCTCTTTGTACCACCCACCTTGTGGACTTCCTCGGCACGAAGTACGCTTGAGAACACCATGCAGCAGAGTGCAATCACTAAAAAGCGAAGGATATTTTTCATAGTTGCATTATTTTTAAACATACCGTAATTTCTTCTCATTATTATTGTCAAACACCTTAGAAATTGAACATAACACCTAACCTGATGGTCCTCGGGGAGCTGTAACGATACGGATTATTCATCTGGATCGCGTATAAATCGGTGAAGGATTGCGGAGAAACCTGCTGGCTGATGGCATTCTGCCATTCAGGAGCAGTAAGGAATCCGTCGTCGGCGGCATCCCCTGTTCCCGGATAAACAGCGGTAACATTCTGGGTATTTAACAAGTTGGCAAATTCAATATAGACGTTGATCGTACCCTGCTTTTTCTTGTTGAGCGCAATGTTGAAATCTTTGTCGAAACGGGCGCTGATGAGAAATTGCCATGGTAAACGGGCTCCGTTGATGCTTCCCTGGATGGGCCCCATTGCACCGTAAGGCAGAATTTTGCTCGTCTGCGTGTAAGGTGTTCCCGATCCACCCGTGAGGGTGATGTTTGCTCCGAGATTCGAAAGGAACTGAACAGGTGCTTTGCCACTCTTGGTGCGGTTGATCACAGGGCCGTTATAGTCCTTCCCGCTTCCCCAACGGTAGTCGAAACTGACGTTGAACTGGTGGCGGCGGTCAAAATCGAGGGGGTTCAGGGTACGAAGGTTGGGCTGATCGGTGCGGATGATCGTGGCGGCTGCATCCGGGGTAGAGCCGGTACCATCGGCAAACTGCAGGGTATAGTTGAAACGCAGACGTGCGTTGCCCGAACGGCGAAGGTCATAGGTAAGGGTGAGCCCCTTGACGGTTCCAAAGTCAATGTTGGTATAGGAATAATAGGTCTTCGGATAAGCCCCTGTCAAACGGTACTGCTGAATCTGGTCGCGCATTTCGCGGTAAAACACGGCTAATTTGAGAGAGGAGGAATTATTGATCTTTTGCTGGAAGCCCAACTCATAGTCGATGGTTTTTTCAGGTTTCAGCGCCGGGTTGTTGATGGTCCCGGAGGCGCCGGTCACCCCGATGTAGTAATAGCTGATCGGCTGGATCTGAACTTCGTTGGAGGAGGGGCGCTGGGTTAAAATGTCATAATGTGCGTAGAACAAAGCGTCGTCACTGATCGGGAACGAGAAAGAGATACGGGGCATCCAGTTGGTCTGCGGGTCATAAACCTGGAATACATTTGCCTGAACTGTCTTGTTCGAAGGATCAACGAGGTAGGGCTGCACGCCATTTCCACGGTCAAGGATACGAACAGGGTCGGTGATCACACTGCCTTCCGAATTATACCATACGTTTCCGTTGCGGTAACCGGTGATGGCAGTGGGGTTGCTCGCATCATCCACATAAACAACATAATTGCTTCCCATTGTTGAAGGGATCGAGACCGGTGTACCATTGAGCTGGGAGACTTCGCCTACGGTCTTGGCAGGATAGAACAGGTAGGGGTCTTTCAAAACAGGCTGGTTGGCATCGAAACGGTCAACGCGAACACCGACGTTGAAGATCAGATCTTTAAAAGCAAATTTATCCTGGATGTACCCGGCAATATAAATTGGCTGATAGGGGCCGATGGTTCTTGTATAGTTTCCATTTGCATCCTTCTGGGTAAAGAAATCATCAAAACTGGGGCTTCCCGAAAGTTTTTTCCCCATGTAATCATATCCGTAATAATTTACAATCGGCGAGCCGTTATTAAGGACTTCATCTGCTGAGAACATATCCATGGAGAGCAATTGCCCGCTTTGGCTGATGTTATGCAGTTGCATGTTCTTGTCGTAATAGTTGATGGAGTTGTGTGCAAAATCATAGGAATACATATCGATCCAGTCCGTTCCATCCACAGGCAGTCCGAGTTTTTTACGCAGGCTGATGTCGAAATTACGCTGCAGGGTGGGGACATAATTGCGGAAATAGTTGATGGTATCCATATAGACGCCATTGCGGTAAATGGGCTGCGGATTGGCCAGGTTGAGGTCGTGCAGCTGTGCATTGGTCAATCCCCGCATGGCATCCCAAAGCAGAACTCCTACGTTGGTATATCCCCGGCTTTTGCGCTGCTGGTATTGCAATCCCAACTGGATTTCATGATTGCCAAAGTCGGCGGCGAATGAGGCATTCACGGCGATCTGGTCACTGGTGTTTTCGGTGTAACCATTGGGGCGGTTTCCAATGGCGGACAAATTGCCGTTCATCCCGCTGTAGGGGGCGGTTGGTTCCATGCCATTCACCAGCCCTTTGCCGGAAATGATTTCATCGATATTCTGGTAATGACCCACCGGGGTGTCAAACAGCCCGTAATACTGTTGGGTCCAGCTGGCTGATTCGGGATTTAAATCGGATCCTTTGAACACGACAATGGTGTCGCGGGTTCCATTCTGAAGGTGTCCCCAGAGTCTGGAAACGGAGTCATAGGCAAGGGTCGGCGTGTAGGCGCGAATGGACTGGGTGGCAAAACTGCCGATGTAACCATATTCAAAATAATTATCCTTATGCTCTGCATCTTCGGTTTTGGCAAAGTACCTGGTAAAGTCGGCGCCGATAGAGTAATAGACGTTTTTCACAAAGTTCTTGCTGTCATTGGCAGTGGGGAAACGTTGTGTGAAGCGGCCGTTAACACGCCATGTAGATGTGTTGGAGTGAGAGTTGTTCTGCCAGTTCATCATTGAATTGGCAAAACTGAAGTTGCGGTTGTCGCCCCAGGTAAATGTACCCCCGAAAGAGATGTTGATGGTAGGGGTTACCCGGAAATCGAGTTTTCCTGAAATATTGATGTTGGTTCCAGCTGAATTCAGGGTGCTTTTGGTCGTTTGCATCTGGTTTTTCGTCAGAAACTCCGAATTGTAGAAAACGGCATTGTTCTGTCCATACAAACGCAAAGGATTTGCTGTCAAACTGTTCTTTTCGTCATCGGTAACCCGGTATAGCGGAAACGCGGCAGGAGCTCCGTCTTTCTGATAAATAAGGTCACCGGCAATAAAGAAGCCCATGATGGGGGTTTTATAACCATGAACCGTGTCCTTTTTTGAAACCAGGGGGCCGGTAAAGTTCAACCCCAAACGGTTATAACCAAAAGCATCGAGGAATTGCGAAGTCTGAAGGTCAACTCCTCCGGAGAAATCTTTGGAAGGGCCTTTTGTGGTTACGTTGATAATACCACCGGTAGCATCGCCATAGGCAGCAGGGGTGCCGCCAAGGATGACTTCGACCTGTTCAATAGCACTCTGGGGGAGGTTGTTACTGCCGGTAACGCGCATACCGTCAATAAAATAGACTGTACCTGTTGAACGCTGGCCACGCATACTGGTGATGTTGCCGTTTGCATCCGTGGAGACACCACCCACGGTGGTTGCAACAGCAGAGGCAGATTTATTGGCCATTTTTGAAATTTCTTCGGAGGTTACCGTTCCACCAGAGGTTGTCTGGTCCTTGGAGATAAGGGGTACCTTGTAATCCACAACTTCAATTTCGTTGAGGGTCGTTGTGGAAGCTTCCAGTTCAACATTCTGGAAGGTGATCTTGTCGGGTGAAACATAAATGCCCCGGTACATGAAGGGCTTATATCCTACAAAACTGGCCTTGAGGTCAACTTTCCCGGGAGGGATTGGTTTGATGGTAAAGTTTCCATCAAAATCGGAAGTAGATCCGCCAACCTGAACGCCTCCTACCTCGATAACCACATTGGCAAAGGAGATCGGTTCTTTGGTGGCCTTGTCAATAATTTTCCCTTTCAGGGTTCCCGATCCGGTCTGTGAAAATACCAACACGCTTGTTGCCAGTACAAAACCAATAGTAAACAGTAAATTTCTTAACATACCATACAATTTTATGTTAGATTATAATTGCGCTTTAAAAGGGCGTAAATGTAATAA
>Ga0118677_10000724_pt1 | contig 71491 bp, 71 predicted proteins | sample AliMusrvi5mmetaG_FD_86154 | JGI IMG/M metagenome (GOLD analysis project Ga0118677, IMG submission 86154) | reverse complement strand
ATATTTTCTACGGAGAATAATCCTCAATATCTCGTTGATACTGATTTCTTTCTCCCCTGATCGCTTATGCTCGACCGGTGGAGTCAGGGGTATCTGTTTTTCAATCATCATGCGAGTGAATATCCGATTTACATATGTTTGATATAATAAACTCCAGAAGCCGTAGAAAAAACAAAACCAAACACATTGGCTACCTTTGCCAAACTTAAGCCCTTTTCGGGGATAATGATGGTATCGTTGGGTTTAAAGGCAATAAAGGCTGTGCGGTCACCCAGTTTGTAGTACTTTTTAAGATCAACGACATAGACTGTGTTTCCATTCTTATCAGGTTCCTGACGAACAACCATGACCTGCTTAAGATCGGCTTCCGGCTTCACCCCTCCAGCAAGAGCGAGGATTTTTGAAAAATCAACCTTCTCTTTAACAACCATAGGGCCCTGCTTGTTGACCTCACCAAGAATGTTGATGTTCATGAGAATGTTGCCACTGTCGTCAGTAAAATATGAGTCTTCGTCCAGCGGATATTCAGGACCTCCCAGTGGATTATAGGATGAACGTCCAGAGTTTGATTGTACTGAGTTCGACTGCTGACTTGATTCAGCACATGCATACTGACTCATACAGGGCAACACACATTGCAGTATAAGGGCGATTGCCGTAAGGTGTTTTAAAAAGCGCATAATTTACCCTTTATTTGAAATATGTCACATTCAGCGACTCTGACGTTACATTTCTTTCCTTTGGCGGTTCTGAGTGCCATTGATAAAATTACAGTTTTTATATGGGGGCATACAAAAATTATACTATTCCAAAACTTGTGTTGTATGAAATCGTCTGTATTAATCAGCAAATGCGTGAGTTAATATACAATAGTTCATGCAAAATTTGAAATTTTAATCATTACCGCTCTATTTTATACAGAGTGTATCTATAGCGTAACTCCCCTTCCCGTTTAAGGGAAGGGTTTTGAGCGCTGGGTGCTGAGTGTTAGTAGAGTTTCAGGCCGAAGAGGGCTGTGGAGTGTTTGGCGATGTCGGAGAGGGGCTGGAAGAAGAGGCCGAAGTAGATGGTGAGGGCCATGAGAAGGGCCATGATGATGTTGGCTGTGAGGCCCGGGTTCATGTTTTTCTGTTCGGACTGCGGGGATTCTCTCAGGTACATGTTGAGGGGAATGAGCATGTAGTAGTAGAGGGAGATGACGCTGGTCATGATGCCGATGAGGGCGAGCCAGAGGTAGAGTGAGCCTTTGGCGAGCAGTGCGGAGAAGATCATGAGTTTGCCGATGAAACCGAGGGTCGGGGGCAGGCCGACGAGGGAGATGAGAAAAACGGTTAGAGCTGCGCCAGCGAGGGGCATCTGTTTGCCGAGGCCGCGGTAGTCTTCGAGGTTTTCACTGCCGGTTTTGTTGGCGATGAGAATGACAACGTAGAAGGCTCCGAAGTTCATGAGGAAGTAGGAGAGCAGGTAGAAGAGGGTCGCCTGGGTACCGAATGCATCCATCACGATGATGCCGAGCAGAATATAGCCGGCATGGGCTATGGAGGAGTAGGCAAGGAGACGTTTGACGTTCTTCTGCCAGAGCGCCACGACGTTACCGTAGATCATGGAGGCAACGGAGATAATGATCAGGAGCGAAACCCAGTTGATGCCGAGGATATCCTCATACACAGGGCCGCCATGCGGAACAGCTATGTAGAAAAAGCGCATGAGGAGAGCGAAGCCTGCAGCTTTTGAGGCTACAGAGAGATAGGCAGTGATCGGCGTCGGTGCACCTTCGTAGACATCCGGAGCCCAGAAGTGAAATGGCACAGCGCCTATTTTGTAGCCGAAACCGGCAAGGACAAGCAGCGTTGCAAGAACCATCAGCACAGGGTCGTAGCCGTGACGGGAGAGTTCGGAGCTGATGTTGATGAGGTTGGTCTGGGCGGTAAGACCGTAGATCAGAGAAAATCCGTAAACCATGAGGCCTGAGGAGACCGCACCATAGACAAGGTATTTCAGCGCTGCTTCTGAAGAACGGGGGTTGCGTTTGAAGTAGCCGGTCAGGATGAAGGCTGAGAAGCTTACCAGCTCCATCGAGAGGAAGATCATCATCAGATCTGCTGAAGAAGCCATCATGATCATACCGATAACCATGGCGATGATGAGGGCGTAGTATTCACCCATACTTTTCACCTCAGTCTCAAACTGCTCGTCAGCCATGGTGATGACAACGGCGAGCATGCCGGAGAGGACAAAAAAGTATTTAAAGAAGAGGGCGAATTCATCAAGGACATACATCCCGAAGAAGAGCTCCCCTGCCGGCAGAAAGTGCTGCTGGTAGATGAAGAAGATGCTGCCCGCAAGCCCCAGGAGGGTTGTTATGGAGAGCAGATTATTTTTTTTGCCTTTTGCAACAAGATCGATGACGATCAAGAGCATAAACAGCACAGACAGATAGATTTCAGGGACAAAAGATCCAAGGTTTGCGGTTAACGTCGCAATGATACTTTGAATTTCAGCACCTGATGGCAGCTCGAACATAATTCTCTACGGTTTATTCTTTTACCTCATTCAACCCTAATAATAATGATACCTCTATCTCAACACAACGGGTGAGAGCACTTCAACAAGCTTGTTCACACTTGACGTTATCATCCCAAGCACCGGCATCGGATAGATACCGAGGAAAATAGTGATCACAACGAGCGGCACCAGCATGGTGAGTTCGCGTGCATCAAGATCAATTTTACCCTTCCAGTCGTGGAAATGGATGTGTTCGTGACCGTCTGATCCGATTTCAAGATCGTAGGCTGCATCGGGTTTGCGCTTTCCAAGGAACATGCGCTGCAGCGACCAGAGTAAATAGGCTGCACCGAAGACAATGCCGAGGACTGAAACCATGGCGATGTAACGGGTGGTTACAGAGCTGAAAGCACCGACAAAGACGAAAGCCTCCGAGATAAAGCCACTCAACCCAGGAAGTCCAAGAGAGGCAAACCATGCAACGGTGACAATAGCAGCATAGACCGGCATATAGGAGGCGAGACCACCGAATTTGTCGATCTGACGGGTATGGGCACGGTCGTAGATGACACCGACAAGAAGGAAGAGCATGGCAGTGATGGTGCCGTGGTTGAACATCTGGTAGAGCGCTCCGACCATTCCCTCGCTGTTGCCAGCGGCAAGACCGAGAAGAACATAGCCCATGTGACTGATGGAGGAGTAGGCCACCATCTTTTTCAGATCCTGCTGTGCAAGGGCACAGAATGCACCATAGATGATATTGATGGCGCCAAAAATACCGATGACGTACATGGATGCGTGAAAGACTTCAGGGAAGAGCGGAAAGTTGATACGCATCATGCCATAGGTACCGAGCTTCAGCAGCACGCCGGCAAGAATAACCGAGATCGGGGTCGGGGCTTCGACGTGAGCATCGGGCAACCAGGTATGGAACGGGAACATAGGTACCTTGATGGCAAAACCGACAAAGAGCACGGCAAAGGCGATGTAACGCCACATCGCATTATCAGGGCCGAGAATGGCACTCTTGATATAGTTGGCCTGGTTCGCCATGGCCACAAGACTGAAGGTGTGGTTGCCGGTAACAGGGTCAATGACACTGAAGTAGAGACCGATCATGACCAGCAGCATGAAAACAGAGCCAAACAGGGTGTAGAGGAAGAACTTGATGGCGGCATATTCGCGGTTCGGACCACCCCAGATACCGATAAGGAAGTACATCGGCAGCAGCATGAGTTCCCAGAAGACGTAGAAGAGGAAGAAGTCAAGCGCTACAAAACATCCCATCATGGCGGAAGCGAGCAGGTTGTAGAGAATAAAGTATCCCTTCACCTGTTTCTGAATGGTCCAGCTTGAGAGCACGCCGATGGCTGAAACAAGAGCGGTCAGAATGATCATGGTTACCGAGATTCCATCAATACCGAGGAAGTACTCGATGTTGAGTGAACCGAATCCGCCAAGTTTGAGGCTGATCCAGGGCAGCTTTTCAACAAACTGGAACGAACCGAGCGGACTCCCTCCGGGCCCTGCCGTTATTCCGGGCAGTGAAGGATCATAGGCTCTCCAGATCAGAACTGCCAGCACTCCCTGGGCAAGAGCCGCAAGCAATGAAACAATTCTGATTATCTGCTTTTGCGATGAAGGCACGGCAAGAATAATCAGACCGGCAATAATAGGCAGAAAAACAATTAAACTCAGCATGTTCCGTATCTGTAAGTTTTCAGATTAAAAGTAAATCCCTCTTAATAGATCAGTCGTGTAAAATAAAAGACAAAATAACCGAAGACAACAGCAAGCAGCATGACAATGTATGTCTGAACTTTGCCGGTCTGCAGTTTGCGTAAAACAGCGCCCGTGGTGTTGACGGAGAATGCCGTAAAGTTCACCAGGCCGTCGACAACATATTTATCAAAGCTGTTGTTGGCAAATGCGACGTTTTTAACAACGAGAGCAACGCCGTTGACAATGCCGTCAATAATATTGGTATCGAACCAGGAGAGTATTTTCGACAGGAGGACGGAACCCCTGATAAATGTTGCCTCATAGATTTCGTCCCAGTACCATTTATTGAGTGAAAAGAGGTAGAGAGGCCTGATGGCTTCGGCAGTTTTGTCGGGGTCGATGATTTTAAAGACAAAAACGATACCGGCCAAGGAGATTCCAAGCACTACCATGATGCTTGAAATGTAGATTGCCGGGAAGTGCGCGAGATGCGCTTCGTGGGCGATTTCTGCCTGACGAGGATCGGCTGGTGAATGTGCTGAGTGCTGAGTAGAAAGTGCTGAGTGTTCGATACTTTCTACTTTATACTTTGCTACTACAGTTTCCGGGGTTTTGATCATCTTCATAAACCATCCTTGTGCTCCGTCGAGGGGGTTCGGGGAGTAGACGAAGAAGACTGAGAGGGCTGCGAGAATGACGAGCGGGGCTCGCATGTTCCAGGAGACTTCGTGTACTTCGTGGGCTGTATGGTGACCATCTTCTGCGCCGTGGGCATGATGTGCGCTATGGTGGTCGTCCGCGGGTTTGAGATGGGTGCGGCTTTCTCCGAAGAAGACCAGCCAGATCTGGCGGCCCATATAGAAGGCGGTGAGCATGGCGGAGAAGAAGCCGAGAACCGGGATAAGGTAGTAGATACCGCCGCCTTCAGCGTTGGCAAAGCCTATGGCTCCGGCAAGAATGGCATCTTTGCTCATGAAGCCGCTGGTCAGCGGGAGACCGGCAAGGGCCAAGGTTGCAAGGGTGAAGGTTGCAAAGGTCCATGGCATGTGCTTGCGGAGACCACCCATCCAGCGCATGTCCTGTTCGTGGTGCATGGCGTGAATGATTGCGCCGGATCCGAGGAAAAGACAGGCTTTGAAAAATGCGTGCGTCACGAGGTGGAAGAGCGCGGCGGAGTAGGCTCCGACACCAAGACCGAGCACCATGTAGCCGAGCTGGGAAACGGTCGAGTAGGCCAGAACACGTTTGATATCGTTCTGCGTAATGGCTATAGTGGCTGCCATGAACGCGGTGAAGGCGCCGATAAAGGCTATGACGTGCAGCGCGTCTGGAGTCAAAAGGACAAAGATACGAGCAACAAAGTAGACACCTGCGGCAACCATGGTGGCTGCATGGATAAGGGCGGAAACGGGTGTCGGGCCTTCCATGGCGTCCGGAAGCCAGACATGGAGAGGAAACTGCGCTGATTTTCCAACGCACCCCATGAAGAGGAGAAGACCTGCGGCTGTGAGCCACGCGTTGGACATGGCGAACTTCCCTGCTGCGAGGTTGGCATAGATCTCGGAGAAGCTGAAGGTGTGGAACTGAGAGTAGAGAATCAGGATGCCAAGCCACATGCCGATGTCGCCGACGCGATTGGCAAGGAAGGCCTTTTTCTGTGCATCGGCGGCACTCTCCTTTTCAAAGAAGAAACCGATAAGCAGGTATGAGGAGAGGCCGACCAATTCCCAGAAGATATAGATCGAGAAGAGGTTGTCGGAGAGCACAATACCGAGCATGGAGAAGGTGAAGATGCCGAGAAAGGCAAAATAGCGTCCGTAATTCTTGTCTCCGGCCATATATCCGGTAGAGTAGAGATGAACAAGCAGGCTGATCAGGGTCACCATCGCCAGCATAATGGCGGTGAGATTGTCGATGACAATGCCCATCCTGATCTGCAGAGGACCGATGCCGGGCACTTTGCCGAGATCAATCCAGGTAAAATCCCAGGCGACCCTGAATGCCGGATCGTAGGTCTGCACGATAACCGACCAGAAGATATAGGCCGACAAGGCAAATGCTGTACCAAGTATTCCCACTCCTACAAAATCACCCCTGCGCGGAAGCCGGCGATTAAAAAAGATAAGAATGACAAACGAGAGCAGCGGCAGCAGCAGTACGACTATTGATAACTGAATTAAACTGTGCATCTTCCTGGTAATGGTTACACGAAATAAATTTAAAAACTCAAATCCTTTTCAGGCTCTCTACTCTTTCATGGTGTCGACACTGGAGACATCGACGCTCTTGAATATTTTGAAAATATTGATGACGATGGCAAGGGCGATGGCCGCTTCGGCTGCAGCGATAACAATAACAAAGAGAGAGAACATCACCCCGCCCATTCCTCCGTTATACTTTGAAAAAGCAAGGAAGTTGATGTTGGCCGCATTCAGAATAAGTTCAACACCCATCAGGATAACGATTGCATTTTTGCGGGTCATGACGGCAAAGAGGCCGAAACCGAGCAGAAAGGCCGATATGGTGAGGTAGTGGTTGAGCCCTATGGGTAGAAGATGTTCCATTGTTGTACTTATGATTTGTTATTGTCATGGTCGAGCCTGTCGAATCGCGCGAGAAATGCTGCTCCGATCAGCGCTGCAAGCAGCAGGATGGAGACCATTTCGAACGGAAGCACATAGTGCGACATGGTTTCGTAGCCGATTCGCTCGACAATGCTGCCATGCAGTTGTTTTTCGGTCTGCATCCAGGTGTGTGTGGTATAAAAGGTATAGAGCAGTGCGCCGATAATGCCGGCAAGAATGAGTGTGCCGGGAACGATATGCAGCACATCGCTTTTCAACTCGGTATTCATGATGCCTTTGGTGAACATGACGCCGAAAAGAAGCAGCACGAGGATACCGCCGACATAGACCACAACCTGGGTGACTGCTATGAAGTCAGCGCTCAGAAAGACGTAGAGTGCGGCTACACCGAAAAAGGTAAAGAGCAGCGAAAAGGCGGAATAGATAACATTGCGTGAAAAGACGACGAAGGCGGCCGAAAAAACGGTAATAGCCGCAAAGAGATAGAAAATTATGGTATAGGTCAGGTCATTCATAATCATAGTGGTTCGGGGTTATTCTCCGTCCTTTTTTGCTGCCTGAACGGCTTCCGCGGCCTTTCTCTCCTTCTCCGCCTGTGCTTTTGCCTGAATGTCGGCCAGTTTGCTGCGCTTGGCCTGGGCTTCGAGGCGGGTGAGGTTTCCGAAATGGTAGAGCATGTTGCTGCGATCGAACTCGGAAAAGTCGCTGACGGGCGTATGCACAAGACACTCCGTCGGGCAGACGGTGGTACACATCCCGCAGGTCATACATTTTGCCACATCAATATCAAATACCGGAACCCAGAACTTTTTCTGCTGGCCATCGGAGGTTTTTCCGCAGAGAGCCAGATCATCGGGTGCAACCTTGATGGTCTCGATCATGATGCAGGAGATGGGACATGCTCTTTCACACTGTCCGCAGCCGATGCAATCCTCGATATCGTTGTAGAGGCGATAACGTCCGTTTTTCGGGGTAGGAATAACCTCCCGTGGATACTGCAGGGTCACAAGACCATCAACCTGACGGAAATAGTCGACTTCATCAATACCGGCATCGCCCTTGCGATGGAGAGCATTGAAAAAATGCTTCAGGGTGATTCCCATGCCGGTCGCAATGGTGACTGCTCCGGTTTTTATATTCCTGAAATACTCACTCATAATCTATAGGTCATGACTTTCCTCGAATTGACTGTTGAACTCTCTTAAGGGACATAGATCACCCAGATGGCCGTCAGCACAAAGCTGATAAAGGCAAAAGGGGTAAGAACTTTCCAGCAGAGGTACATCAGCTGGTCGACCCTTAAACGGGGTAGCGTCCAGCGCAGCCACATCTGCACAAAAATAAAGAAGAAGCCTTTCATGATAATCCAGAAAACGCCCCAGACCGGTCCGTTTGTCCAGGCATTGAGGGCAAAGGAGCCGATATCGGGAAGCGGCGAATTCCACCCTCCGAGAAAGACGATGGAGATAATGGCGGATACCATGAACATGCTGCCGTATTCAGCCAGGAAGATAACGGCGAACTTCATGCCTGTGTACTCGGTGAAATAGCCTGCCACCAGTTCTGATTCAGCCTCTGGAATATCGAACGGGGCACGGTTCACTTCTGCAAGAGAGGCTATGAAGTAGATGAGAAAAGGGAGCCAGGCGATGGGTGACTGAAAGAGATAGAAGTGTGCGAATCCGTAGGAACCGGACTGAAGCATCGTGATTTTCTGCATGTCGAGGGTTCCGGCCATCATGGCGCCGCAAAGCAGGGCGATGGCTGCCGGAATTTCATAACTGACGATCTGGGCAACACTGCGGACAGCTCCGTAGAGTGACCACTTGTTGTTTGAACCCCAGCCGGCGGCAAGAATACCGACAACTTCAATGGCGACAATGCCGATGGCAAAAAAGAGACCGACATTGAGACTTGCTCCTATAAAAGAGGAACTGAACGGAAGTACGGCATAGGCAAGAAAGGAGCCGACAAAAAGGACGCCGGGGCCGATAACAAAGAGAAACTTGTCTGCTGAGGTCGGAACGATATCCTCTTTCTGGAGCAGCTTGAGAATATCGGCAATGGTCTGGAGGATACCCCATGTTCCAACTTCCATAGGTCCGAGACGATCCTGCATGAAGGCTGAAATTTTGCGTTCACCGTAGACTCCGTAGGTGAGCGAGTAGAGCGCTATAAAGACAAGGGGGATGGCGGCCAGGATAACCAGACCGAGAGGCAAACCCATTGGATTGAATCCGACCAGTGCTTCGGACCATGCATTGAGGCTGTTACCCATAAGTAAAGGCATGCTGATGTGCGGCAAAGATGTTAAAATCATCGGTCAACCTCCCCAAGAACGATATCAATGCTGCCGATAATGGCGACAAGATCGGGGATCAACTGACCTTTTGAAAGGTCTTTCATCGCTGAAAGATTGACGAAACAGGAGGAGCGTGCCTTGCAGCGCAGTGGTTTGGTCGATTTTCCGTCACTCTGAATATAAAAACCAAGCTCGCCACGAGGGTTTTCGGCCCGACCATAGACCTCTCCGGCTTTCGGACGGACGCGCTTGGGTACCGCTGATCTCGGGTTGAAGCCTTCGGAGGAGGGCATTTTGTCGATACACTGCTCGATAATCTTGAGGCTCTCTTCCATTTCAAGGGCACGGACAAGGTGGCGTGAGAGGCAGTCGCCAATATCTGATGCCTTGCCGTCTGGGACCGGTACGGCAAAATCAAGCTCCGGATAGACGGAATAGGGGTCGTTGCGTCTTAAATCCCACTTGACACCGGAACCGCGAAGCATCGGGCCGGACCAGCCATAGTTGATGGCCACATCAGCCGGCATGATGCCGATTCCCCTCGTCCGTTTAACAAAGATCTCGTTTTCGGTCAGCAGTTTGTAGAGTTCAACGGCTTTGGGTCTGAAATAGTCGACAAACTCCTTGACTCGCTTGTTGAAATCAGCGGGAACGTCATAGGCAAGACCGCCGACCCATATATAGTTATAGAGCATTCGTGCGCCGGAAGCCCATTCAAGAAGGCTGAGAATGATTTCACGGTCGCGGAAGCAGAAGAGAAAGGGGGTAAAGGCACCGAGATCGATTCCATAGGTGCCAATGGCGACAAGGTGTGAAGCTATCCGGTTCAGCTCGGCTGTAATAACCCGGATGAATTCGACACGGCGGGGAATTTCGATATCAAGAAGCTTTTCGACGGCTATGGCGTAGGCAAATTCACTGTTCATACCGGCCAGATAGTCGAGACGGTCGGTGTAGGGCACAATTGCCGGATAATCGACATTTTCACAGCACTTTTCAAAACAGCGGTGGAGGTAACCGAGATAGGGCTCCGCGTGGGTAACAACCTCACCGTCGGTAAGACACTCCAGCTTAAGAACGCCGTGGGTCGATGGGTGCTGAGGGCCCATGGCGAGTACCATCTGCTCGGTAACAAGGTCCTTTTCAAGGACAACGACGTTGTTGCCTTTTCGGGTAACCCTTACTGAACCCATTCCAGCTCTCTCTAATTCCTGCATACGTGTGCTGCTTTTACTATTGATAACACTGTTAGTAGGGTACCTTGATTCCGTGATAGCTCTCCTGTACCTTATAGTCCTTAAGAAGGGGGTAGCCTTCCCAGTCGTCGGGACAGAGTATCCTTCTCATATCAGGATGGTCGGTAAAGAGCATGCCGAACATATCATAGGCTTCCCTTTCATGCCAATTTGCCGTGTGCCAGACTTCGGCAACGCTTGGGATTGATCCGCCATGGCGGGCGCATTTGACCTTGACCGCGAGCTTATGATTCCGTTGACCGAGAGATTCGATATTACAGACAATACCGACCTTCTCTTCGGCTTGATAGTCAACACCGGAAAGGCAGGCCATATAGTTAAACTGAAGCTTGGGATGATCGCGCATGAAGAGTGCGATTTCAGGCCACTGGGCTGTATCGAGAACTTCGAAAAAGGGCATGGTTTCGTTGGCATCGAAAGCCGAGAGAGCATCCCCGAATTTATCGTGGATGATCACATAAGCCGCAGCGCTCTGCTGTAGTGACTGCGATAAGACCTTTCCTTCTTCCATCTCTATACTATGCCTGATTATAATAAATTATGCCGTGGCAGCTTTACGCTCCCGATCGATAACAAACTGAGGATCAATACTTTTTTCTGCAAGTTTTTTCAGTGCGTCCGCCCTTGAAATACCGATCTGCTCCATACGAATCAACTCCTGAACCTTCATGAGTCCACCGATCAGGGATTCGGGCCTTGGCGGACAGCCGGGAACGTAGACGTCAACGGGAATAATGCGATCGACACCTTTGAGGACATGGTATCCGTGCTCCCAGTAGGGACCTCCGCAGTTGGAACAGCTTCCCATCGAGAGTACATAGCGGGGTTCAGGCATCTGCTCGTAGAGGCGGATAACCCGTTCGGCCATTTTCATGGTAACGGTGCCGGCCACAATCATAAGGTCGGACTGACGGGGAGAGGAGCGGGGAAAAATACCGAAGCGTTCGAGGTCGTAGTTGGAGGCGTTGGTGGCCATCATCTCGATTGCACAACAGGCAAGACCGAATCCCATTGGCCAGAGTGATGATAAACGGGCCCAGTTGAGAACATTGTCGACCGATGTTACCAGCACATTATGCTTTGTTATCGCGGCATCAAGTAAACCCATAACGAAAAAAAATAGAGTGAATAGTATTTAACCTCTTTCGGAGGCGGATTTTCGTGATGGCATCTGGGGAATATTCGGTGTGGGTCTTACCCAATCCAGATCACCTTTTACCCATGCATAAGCAAGGCCAAGTACCAGAATACCCGCAAAAACAAGCGCCTCTACAAGTGCAAACACTCCAAGCTGCTTGAAGACTGTTGCCCAGGGGTAGAGAAAAACAACCTCAACGTCAAAAATAATAAAGATAAGGGCGACCACATAAAACCTGATATTGAACTTGACCCAAGCGCTGCCTACGGCTTCTTCGCCGCATTCGTAGGTTGAGTTTTTTGCAGGGTTGGGACGCTGGGGACGTAAGAGACGGGCGGTAAGGTAACCACCGGCTACAAAAACAACACCGAGGGCAAGAAAAGCAAAAACATTTCCAAAATTACTCAGCGTCTGATCCATGAGTGCCAATTTGAGTTAATCCCGGTCTTACGATATAAAATTTTTTCACTCCTGTCATGATAACTTCAGTGCAGGTGCGCCAATATAAAAAAACAATTTATTCTGACACAGAAAAAAACAAGCTTTTATCGACATGGGCACGATTTTTCCTTTTTCACGAAAAAGATATTTTTTTCAGGCTGCTACTGGTTGTTCTTATAAAATCTTGTGCTTAAGAGCATAAATGCCTTCAATAAGAAAACTGTCGCCGCCAGCGCGCTGAGGAGAATAACCCCTTGCGCAATCGGCCAGGAGCCTGTAAGGCTATAGAGTACCGGACCAAGAATGGCTATGAACGCCATCCAGACAATCGGAGCCCATGCAATGCCGAGCATGATGGGAAGGCCGGTTTTCATAAACCGTTTTTTTGTGTATGAATCGTTGAAGAGCTTCATAGTGGTCTTAAAAAAAGAGGCTTCCGATTTGCTCAGCCAATGCGGCGTCGAGCGTTTTTAAGAGTTCATACTCCCGTTTCAACCCTTTCATATCCCCTCGTGAGAGGTAGTACATGGCCATCTTGCAATGAGGTTCGGGGTTGCCGGGTTCAAGGTCGAGTGCTTTTTCAAAGGCTTCCTTTGCTTTGTCTGCTTCGCCAAGATCAAGATAGGCATCACCAAGGACGCAGTAGATGCCGGTATGTTCCGGATCGATGGAGAGTCCCTTTTGCAGGGTTTTCAGCGCCATCTCCTCTTTGCCAAGCGTGAACTGGACGAAACCAAGATGCTTGTAAGCCGCCATGCAGCCGGGGTCGAGGACGATGGTTTTCAACAGATCGCACCCTGCTTTGCGGTAGTTGCTCATTGAGAGATAGGTTACCGCGCGTGCGTAGAGCGCGGCTGAGTTTCGACGTTGCAACCCGATACAGCGATCGAGCAGTTCAAGCGCTTCAGTGTTCTTCTGCTGGTCAAGCAAGAGTAACGCAAGTTCATAGAGTTTGGCGGCATTGCCGGGCTCCTGATGCAGTGCGGCTTCCAGTTGTTGCTGATCGGTGTTGTCTACGGCATTCAAGGGTGCTGAATTTTAGATATTTATTGATGTAAGGGATGGAGGGATGCAAAGGCATCCTGCAGGTTACTGAGCGCCTGGAGTTCTGCAAGCACCTTGTCTGCAAGCCATTGGCCGAATGCCGGTGAGTCGTTGATACATCGGACATACTGGGAGAGTGGAAATGCGGCAGCCTCAAGCTTTTTGCAGGCGTCATATTCCGTCTCGCTGTTATCGGCAAAAAAACCGTAGGGAAACATGACGACTCCCTGGTAGCCCTCCTGCTTGAACTCCATCAGTGCTTTTTCAATAGTGTCCGTCATCCACTCCCCTCCTGTGGAGTGATTCATGCAACCCTGGCGCACATCGGTGAAGATATTCCGTGGGTCAGCCATGATGTTGCGCTTTACAAGATCGAAAAATGCTCTGGTTTCTTCAAGTCCGGTAAAAACTTTCGGGGGGTTTCCTTTGCGATCTTTGACCAAGGTGCCATGAATGACCAGGACGAGACCGATTCTGCCTGTTTTCTGTTGACGTATCGGGGCTGAGAGCTGCCCGAAGAGATAGTCAGCATAGAGACGGTGGAGATGATCGTCTTTCCAGAGTTTGCTTAACACCTTGACTCTGGCAAAGGCATGGTCGGCATAAGTATCGATAACCATCTGGCAGGCCACACCGCAGGAAAATGAGGATTCAACAGGAATCATCGGCACTACCACGACGCCGTCATAGTCGTGCTGCTTCTCCTGAAGGAGGTCGTCGAGATAGGGCGGCACAAAATAGTAGGCATCAACGACGGTCACATCGGCATGAGCAAGAAACGGGTTCCTGCTTTCGGCAATATACCCTGCCACTCTTTTTGTCTGGGATCGGTTGATTGCAAGCAGTGATGAACGGTAGTGATTGAGTTTCCAGTTGATATAGTGTTTGGTTGAACGGTAGTCAGCAATAAAATAGATCATTGCTGTGGGTATTTTCACAATCTGACGGGTGACGACCTTGAGAATTCTTCTTGAGCTCGGCCACAAGGTTCTGACGGCAAGCTTTTCAACCTCTCCGTAGGTTGTGACAATGACAAGATATTTTTTTCTGTTCACAATCCTGTCCACCATTTTAACTCGACATACATCACGCCAAAACCAACGATCCCGCCGACAAGGGTCTGCATGAAGTTATGGGCTTTGAGGAGAATGCGTGACCATATAAGCAGGGGCACAAGGAGAAGAAGCCATAATGCTACTGTGCCGAACTGCATGTACAGCAGGGCAACTGATGAAGAGTAGGTGAAGAGATGGATGCTGATTTTCCATTGCAGGGTGATCAGAAGAATAAAGATCATATTAACGGCATTGAAAAACAGAATGCCGGTTAACATTTTCGGGGGGTGGAGATGCTTCATAAATTCGTACCCAAGGGCATTGACGGCCACGAGCACCAGCAGAGGAAGAAAGCGCTGTTCGCGGAAGGTGATATTGAAATCTGAAATTCTTCCTATTTTTTTCAGGCCGGTAATCAGAAAGATGGGGGCAAGCGTGCTGGAAAAAAACAACACCATCAGGTAAGATATACTGTTTACATCATGGCCGTATCCCTGCATTACCACTGCATAATAAGCAAGCGGTGCAACCACAACCGGACTGATTACCCATGAAACAAAGTCTGCAAAACGGTGGAGGTCAAACTGCATGGGCTTATACGATAAACAAAATGAGGATTTTAGCGTACTACGCGGCAAAAGTATCTTGAAATATAGTTTTTATTAAAATTAAAACCACGTATATTCTTGTTCTGTAAGAAGCGAGAGTGGTGAAATTGGTATACACGCTAGTCTTAGGAACTAGTGCCGTGAGGCGTGAGGGTTCGAGTCCCTTCTCTCGCACGGCTTTATAGTGCATGCCAAAGTGGCGGAACTGGTAGACGCGCTGGACTCAAAATCCAGTGAGTGAATAACTCGTGTGGGTTCGATTCCCATCTTTGGTACCACCAATCAATACAATCTGGACACCATCTCCATGCACAGAATGTACTCACCCTGGCGTGAAGTGTACATGCAGTCTTTCAAGGATGAAAAGCCTGCCGGTGAAGAAGGGAAATCGGTGTTTGCCGATCTTCCTCCTGAAGAGGATGAGAAGCGGTTTGTCCTTTACCGGGGGAAAACATGCTTCATCATCATGAATCTCTATCCCTACAACTGCGGGCACCTTATGGTGATCCCCTATCTGCAGACTCCTGATTTTTCGGATCTTGATCAGGAGACGAAGCTTGAGGTGATGGAGCTTACCGACCTCTCCATCAAGGCGCTGAAACTTACTCTGAGACCGCAGGGATTCAATGTCGGGGCTAATCTCGGCAGGGTTGCGGGGGGAAGCGTCGATACGCATATTCATTTCCATATCGTTCCTCGCTGGGAAGGTGATACCAATTTTATGCCGGTGCTTGCCGATGCCAAAGTGCTCAGCAATGATATGCACTCTACCTATAGTAACCTGAAAAAGGCTTTCGCTGACCTCACTCAGGTGCAGGGGTAGCGCTCTCCCGCTGTGCTGAATGGAAACTGTTCCCTGCCCCATAAGCAACTCCGGGGAATTCACCCCTTATCTTCAGGTTCCTGATCGTTTTGATTGTTCCGGCAAGGTAGAATGGACTCTTGTCCGTTCACCTGCTTCAGGGCTTATCATGCTCAATCCGCGTCCCGACAGTGCTGAAATAGCTGAACATTACCGCAGCGGCGAGTATGATCCCTATCGGCATGGCCGGAACAGTGACGCGTTGAGAGACCGGGCATACCTTGCTGCGCGCGCTCTGCTGCTGCGCTGGAGGGCTGGCCTCATCATGAGGGGGTGTGCGAAACCGATGAAAGAGTGTTCGGTGCTTGAAATCGGGTGTTCGACGGGAGATCTTCTGCATTATTTTCACCGCAAGGGAGTGCCGATTGATCATCTTGCCGGAGTTGAACCTAATGATGCTGCTGCGGGTTATGCTTGGGAGTTGTTCGGCCTTGAGATCTTTCCTTCCGTGAGCGATAAAAGCCTTAGGGTGAAAAAATTTGACCGCATTGTGCTGTGGCATACGCTTGAGCATATTCATGACATCCATGAAACACTCAAGCTTGTGGCCCGTCAACTGAAACCGGAGGGCGTGGTTGTTCTTGCGGTGCCAAACCCGGCAGGTTACGATGCAGAGCATTATGGGGAGAACTGGGTAGCCTGGGATGCGCCGCGGCATCTCTACCATTTCTGGCCTGGAACAGTGGAAAAACTGCTTGCTTTGCATAAGTTGAGTGTTTTCAGGCGACTACCCTACTTTCCTGACCTTCTCTACAATACCTTCTACAGCGAAGTGCTGCTCTCTAAAAGACAAAAGCGGCGGTTTACGGTGCATCGAATGTTAGCCCTCCTTTGGCGGCTATCTCTTTATGCTGTTAAAGGAGGGTTTTGGCCGATGAAGGCGTCAAGCCTGATTTATTTTGCAAGGAAAGAGAGTGCGGAGTGGGAATGCTGAGCCCAAGATCGGCTTTATGTTTAGTGTAGGTTATGAATGTCGTCCCCTAATTTGGGGCGGCCAAGGGATTTGTCGAGGTGGATGGCGGCTATGAGGTGGTCGTAGATTGCCTGGAGGTAGTTGGTTTTGGCTTTGTTGAGCTGGAGTTCGGCGTCGGTGAGTTCGAGGCGGGAGCCGATGCCTTCTTTGAAACGGAGTTGGGATATTTTGTAGCTGCGTTCGGCTACGTTGATGGTTCTGGATTGTACTTCAATTCTTTTCTGGGTTTCTCTGAAGTTCAGGAGACGGACTTCGACTTCGGCCTGGATGGTGGCTTTGAGATCTTCAACGCGTGCTCTGCTCTCCATCTGGGTTATTCGGGCCTGCTGGATCTGGGCACTGGTTCGGTATCCGGTAAAGAGGGGGAGTGAGAGCTGAAGGCCTACGGCGGTTGAAACCGGCCAGCGGGATTGGGAGGTATGCACGTTGTCGTTAAATGCTGTCTGGGTTTCAAGCTGACCGAAGGCGCTGATGACCGGGTAACGATCGGCCTTGGCGGCACTTACTTTTTCGCCCTCGGCCTGTACCTGAAGGGAGAGTTGATGGAGATCGGGCCTCTGGTCAAGAGCTTCGTGGTATGCTGCGGCTATTTCCGTAGGGTAGGCGGCTGAGGAGAGTTCAAGTTTTCCGGTAAGAACAATTGTGCTGTCGAGGGGAATTCCGATGGCTTTTTTCAGCTTTGTCATGGATGTTGCTACGCGGTTTTCTGCCTGAATGAGATCGGGGCGAAGGTTTTCAACGGAGAGGCAGGCTTTGAGGGTGTCGATATCGGCTGCCAACCCCTGGCGGAACATTGCTTTGGTATCTTTTCTTGATTCTTCCCAGCGTGCCATGCTCTGTTCAATGAGCTTTAACTGATCTCTGGAAATCAGGGCGTCGAAATAGGAGATTTTAATGTCGGCAATAACTGCTGCTTCGCTGTTGCGATAGGCTTCATGACTCATTTTGCGGAGAATGCCGGCGGCTTTGATGCCTGCAATGGCTGATCCGTTGAACAGGGCTTGGCGAATATTAAGAGTGGCGGTGGCTGCGTTATCGGCACTGATGACAAGTGGAGTGAAGGTGTTGCCGTTGCCTCCGTTAAAAATATCAGGGAAAAAAAGGACGGAGGGCTTCAGGGATCGGGTGTAGGTGAAATCTGATGAAACTTGTGGAAGCACTTTTGCCCATGTTTCGCGGATGATCTGTGAGGTCATATCGCGTTCGAGCCTTGCGATTTCGAGGGTTCGACTTCTTTGGAGCCCGATAGTGACGGCATCGTCAAGGGTCAGAGAGGCGTTTGCCGGAAGAGCGGCTGCATAAAGGTGCGATGATGCTGTCAGTATAAGAATCGGTAGAAGGAACGAAAGTATCTGGCGGAACCTGTTCATAACAAAAGTCTGTCTTGATGAAAAAAGAGCTGAGTGCACTCCTCTGTAAAAGGATGAGTATAAATATAAAAAAGTGATCGGTTTGGCAACAATCATGAGGGGTAGCGTTTATTCCATAAGAGGGTGAGTCGTTCCCTGATATATTTTTCACGTCCTTCATGTCCGGGTCGGTAATATGCCCTTGGCGCCAGACTCTCGGGGAAGTAGTGTTGCAGGATAAAATTCCCGGGATAGCTGTGGGGATAGTGATAGCCTTCTCCGTACCCTTCGGTTTTCATGAGCTTTGTCGGGGCGTTGCGGAGATGAAGGGGAACCCTCAGCTCCTGCATGGATTTTGCTTCGCTCATGGCTTCGTTGAGGCCTTGATAGCTTGCATTGGATTTCGGGGCAGAGGCGAGGTAGGTTACGCCTTGCGCCAGATTAATTCTTGCCTCGGGCAGACCGATTATTTCTACTGCATGGAAAACTGATACGGCAAGAGTGATGGCATAAGGATCGGCATTGCCAATATCTTCGCTTGCAAAAACAACCATCCGCCGAGCAATAAACTTGGGGTCTTCGCCTCCCTGAAGCATCCGGGCAAGCCAGAAGAGTGCGGCATCGGGGTCTGAGCCGCGCATGGATTTAATTAAGGCGGAAATGATGTCGTAGTGGCTGTCGCCTCCCTTGTCGTAGATGGGCGCACTGTGCTGCAGCGCCCGAGAGAGCAGTTCCCTGTCGAGGAGAAGGTCGTTACTCTCTTTTGGAAGAAGAGCGAGAGCTGCTTCGACAGCGTTCAGAGCCTTGCGGGCATCTCCGGCGGAATACTGCAGGAGAAAATCAAGGTCGGCAATGGCAATGGAACGATCACGGAAGAGGGGGTCTTCTTTCAGCGCTCGGCGTATCACCGCTTCGATCTCCTCTGGCTGGAGCGGTTTGAGGATATAGACCTGCATTCTGCTCAGCAGTGCTGCGTTGACCTCAAAGGAGGGATTTTCGGTTGTTGCTCCAATAAGGACAATCAGCCCTTGTTCTATGGCGTGAAGCAGGGTGTCTTGCTGCGTTTTGTTAAAACGGTGGATTTCATCGATGAAAAGAAGGGTCCTGCGGCCTGTGCGTCTTGCTTGTTCTGCGTGTTCAAGTGCTTTGCGGACATCCTTCACGCCGGCATCAATGGCCGACAGCTGCTCGAATCGATAGCTCAGCGATGAGGCGCATATTTCGGCAAGGGTGGTTTTGCCTGATCCGGGGGGGCCCCAGAAAATCATGGACGGCATTTGATCGCCTGCCAGATAGTTGCGCAGCGGCCCGGCTGGTCCGACAAGATGTTCCTGACCTGCCATATCGTCGAGGGTGCGTGGACGAACCCGTTCGGCAAGCGGTTGAAAGGAAGTGCCTGCATTCGGAGAAGCGGAAAAACCGAAGAGGTCAGCGTGCATGTTCTGGGTATCAGCCATTTAAAATCCGTTTTCCCGCAGCCATAGCTCATCGATTGGTGAGACCGCTGCGGCTGGGGGCGCGGCGTGCGCTCCCAGCTGGCGGGCAACATATTTGCCAAGAATGTCAAATTCGAGATTCACCCGGCCTCCCTGCTGCAGGGAGGGGAGGGTGGTGTGTGCATGGGTATAGGGGATAATCGCTACGGCAAAAAGTAAGGCATCAAGCTTGGCAACAGTGAGACTTATGCCGTCAACCGTTATTGAGCCGGCGGAGACAATGAAGGGGCTGAAGGCTTCAGGAAAGGAGATCCAAAGTTCGCGGCTGGAACCAAGCTCCTTTATGTGGTGCACGGCTGCCGTACAGTCGACATGACCGAGCACAAAATGGCCGCCGAGACGGTCGAGAGGCCGGACAGCCCGTTCGAGATTGAGCGGAGAGCCGTTGCGAAAGGAGCCAAGCGTTGTTTTGGAGAGTGTCTCTTCAACACTCTCCACCTCAAACCATCCGTCACCAAGCGCAACAACGGTCTGGCAGGCCCCGTTGAGGCTGACACTCTCATCAATCGACAACCCGCTGAACACGTCAGCATTGCCGTAGCCAACCCTGAACCGGATGCCGCCATTGCGCCTTTTCACTGCGGTTATTGTGCCAATATCCTTGATAATTCCGGTAAACATTGCAGAGCTGTTCTTTGATAAATCTCAATATACGACCCTTACCGGCAGAGAGCAAGAGTACCGACTTCACGACAACCATCCATGGATTTTATCCAAGCGCCTGAAGCGCTGCCGTGTAGTCGGGTTCCTGAACAATTTCGGTGACCTGCTGGGTATAGCTGACTATCCCGTCGGCATCAATAATAATAATTGCGCGTGAGAGCAATCCTTTGAGAGGGCCGGTCGTTATGGTGACACCAAAATCCCTGCCGAATTCAGGTGAGCGGAACACTGAAAGTGATACCACATTTTTCAGTCCTTCGGTTTCGCAGAAACGGCTGTGGGCAAAGGGTAGATCGGCAGAAATACAGAGCACAACAGTGTTGTCGAGCGATGCCGCGGCCTGGTTGAAGTGCCTTACGGATGCTGCGCAGACGGGTGTGTCGAGGCTTGGAAAAATATTGAGAACAAGTCTTTTTCCTGCAAAGTCGGCAGGGCCAGCCTCGGAGAGATCGGTTTTCACCAGACAGAAAAAGGGAGCTTCGGAGCCTTTTGCCGGTAGAGTCCCTGCGCTTTCAACTGGATTGCCTTTGAAGGTGAGATGTGCCATAAGAGTTATTAGTTAAAACGTTAGAGAACGTGTGACATGACAAGGGAAGAGCGTGAACGAGAGCAATACAACATCGAACGGGCTGAAGGAGTTCATTACAAGTTATCATTTCCAGAGAGACAGGACAACGCTCTGGATAAATACCCAAGAGTTATATCAAGCTTCGACATAGGCTTCCAGCAGCAGGTCATGACCGAAAAATCGCGGTTGCTCAAAATGCAGCTTCACCGCCTGGTCAGGCATCGTGACGTCAAGAGGTGCAAAGGCACTCAGAGCGTCTCCGCCGAAAAGCTTTGGCGCAATAAACATATATAGTTTATCAACAAGCTGTGCCCGAATGAATGAAGCGGACAAGCGGCTTCCCCCTTCAACCATCACGGAGAGAATCTGCCTCTTATGCAGTTCAAGAAGCACCTGCCTGAGATCGAGTTCTCCGGCATGCTCATCGACAAACAGCACCGTCACCCCTCTCTGTTGTAACAGCGCCACTTTCGGTAATCCTGACCATGAGGATGAGGCAAAAAGAGTGGTTGAGGCCTCTGCACCAAAGATCCTTGTATCGAGAGGAAGGCGTAACTGTCGATCAAGCACAACCCTGAGGGGATTTCGACCCGCACAATGTCTTACTGTCAGAAGGGCGTCATCGGCGCGAACGGTTGCTTCGCCAATGATAACGGCGTCATAGAGGCTCCGGAGGCGGTGAACCTCTCCCCTTGCCTCCTGGCCTGTAATCCAGCGGGATGCGCCGAGCGATGTTGCGATTTTGGCGTCGAGGGTCTGAGCGATCTTTAGAGCAACCAGAGGAAGCCCGGCTGTATGGGATTTAAGAAATGCTTCGTTGAGTTTTTTGCACTCTGCTTCAAGCACCCCTTCCGTGACTTCGATACCTGCGGCAAGAAGCCTGGTTGCTCCTTGTCCGGCAACTGCAGGATTTGGATCACGGCAACCGATCACTACACGGGAAATTCCTTTCTCAAGAATAAGATCACTGCATGGCGGAGTTTTGCCAAAATGGGAGCAGGGCTCAAGATTAACATAGAGGGTAGCGTGCTGAAGCAGAGATTGATCGGCCACTGAAGCAATGGCATGCACTTCAGCATGTGGGCCGCCAAAGCTCTCATGACAGCCTTCACCGATTATTGCTCCGTTATGAACGACAACCGAACCTACCATGGGGTTAGGGCTCACCCTGCCGCCGCCTTTCAAGGCAAGTTCAATACAACGCCGCATAAAGTGGCTGTCATCATGCTGGGTCATGGTCAATCCTTCTGGATAGTGAGCATGTCGACCTGTACCAGTCTGATGCCGGAAAGCCTGAGCAGTTCATCGATATGCTCGATTTTATATGGTTTATCGTAATAGATGGTTTTTATACCGACATTGATGAGCACTTTCAGGCAGTGAATACAGGGGCTGGCGGTGATATAGATATCGGAATCCCTTATGGCCACACCATGCTTTGCCGCCTGGGCAATGGCGTTAATTTCGGCATGAATGGTGTTCACGCAGTTCTCTTCGACTGTCCCGTCCGGATGGGTAGTGCGGTAGATACGGCAGTTGCTGTCGTTACAGTGAGGCAGCCCTGCAGGTGCACCGTTGTAGCCGGTCGAAAGGATACTGTGATCCTTGACAATGACGGCGCCGATATGACCACGGGTACAGGTTGCCCTTCTGGAGATGAGATGGGCGACACTCATGAAGTATTCATGCCAGCCAAGCCGCTTGGCACTCTCTGAACCATGGCTTGCTTCTGACCCTGGCAAGCAGCATCCTTTTGTCGTATCTTCCGGCATAGGCATAGTTTTTAATTCATTCAGAAAAAGAGAATCAACTTGTGCTTAAAATAGAGAAAAAGATCGGGCTCATGCAACCCATTCGTCGCTCATGATACGCAATTACTTTACGCTCTACCACGCTGCTATGGAGCTGCACGAAAGGCTTGCGGGGGGTTATGTGCAAGAGATCTTTTCTCAGCGTAAGAATGAGCTCTCCCTTGGTTTTACTGCTGCTGATGGCCGGGATCTGCAGCTTGTTGTTGTCACCCATACTCCCCTGCTCTCTTTGTTTCTTCAGGATGGAGTGCGCAAAAAGAGCTGCAATGCCGCAAATCTGATGGGCATGATCAGAAAACAGCGGGTTTCAGGTGTTGACATCGCTCCCTATGACCGGGAAATACGCCTGTATCTTGCGGATGCATCGATCATGGTGCTGCAGTTATTCAGCTCGAGAACAAATGTTTTTGTTGTCAGGGAGCATCGCATTCTTGAGGCCTTCAAGCACAACAATGCACTTGCCGGTCAACGCTATGAGTCTGATCATCATGCGACGGGTGTTCTGAAGGAGCTTGAAGCTCTTGCCATGCATAACACTCTTTTTCTGGAGCGATTAAGCTCACGTCATGAAGAGAGCATTTCCGAAAAACTCTCTGCCATGCTTCCCGGTTTTGACAGGCCCCTGGTTCGGGAAATAAGAGATCGGGCATCGGATGAGAGCAACCCTGATGCTCTCTTTACTGCTTTTCGGTCACTTTTTTTTGAACTGCTCGACGCCGGTGGTGCGGTCTGGGAGAATGAGCGTGGTGAACCGGAATTTTCGCTGCTGCACAGCTCGCGCCCGCGGGTTCGTTTGTTTGATTCCGTTCTTGAAGGAGTAAGCGATTACTGCATTGCCATGAGGCGCTTTCTTGATACAAGAGAGAAGCTGAAAGAGCTTCGTGCCAGACTGCGGCGTGAAATCGGGAAAAAAAAGAGAGCGCTTGACAGCTTCGATCCTGCATTGCTCGGGGAGTTTGCCCGAAACTATGAGCGCTCCGGTCATCTGCTTATGGCATCGCTCTACCAGCCAAGAACCGTTCGAACATCGATCACGGTACCGGACATTTTTGAGCCTGCTACACCGGACAAGACCATCCCGCTGAAGGAGGCGTTGAGCGTGCAGAAAAACGCGGAAGAGTATTTTACAAAAGCATCAAAAACCAGAGGAAAACTCAAAGCAATGCTGGAGAGACGAGCCGGGCTTGAAGAGGAAAAACAAGCACTTGAAGCGCATCTTGCTGCAACAGAGATCATAACAACACCGAAAGAGGCTCTGCACTATCTTGCAGGCCATACTGATCTGTCGAGTATGTCCGGTGTTCTGCACTCGAAAAACAACCGCTCCGCACTGCCGTTCAGAGTGGTGCAACTCTCGCCGTCAGTCACTCTGCTGATTGGAAAAAATGCTGCAAACAATGAGTTGCTCACCTTCAGTTATGCCCGTCCCAATGACATCTGGCTCCATGCCCGCGGGGCATCGGGGTCTCACTGCGTCCTGAAAGGGGCAACCCTGCACCATCGGCATGAGATCATCAAAGCTGCGGAAATTGCTGCATGGCATTCGTCCGCTAAACATGCAGAACTTGTGCCAGTACTCTATACCCTGAAAAAATATGTCAGGCACGGCAAACATCTTGCTGCGGGTCAGGTTCTTGTTGAACGTGAAGAGGTGGTGCTGGTGCGGCCTTCAAGAGAGATGAAATAAAACGCAAGAGAGTGAACCATCCGTTATATTACAGGTCAGGATCATGACAACCTTCATTCATTTCAACCCTCCCTATGGAAAACTATAAACTTGTTTTACCTGAACACCTTAACCACTACGGCTTTCTCTTCGGCGGCAACCTTTTGAAATGGATCGATGAGGTGAGCTACATTACGGTATCACTGGATTATCCTGGCTGCAACTTTGTTACGGTGGGCATGGACAAGGTGGAGTTCAAAAAAAGTATTCGGGGTGGCTCAATTCTTTGTTTTGTGACTGAAAAAACCAGAATTGGTCGTACGTCGATCGAGTATACCGTGCATGTGTATAAAAAAAGCATTGAAACCGGCGAACGGATTCTTGCTTTCAGCACGCATATCACCTTTGTCTGCCTTGATGAGCATGGTGTAAAAAAAGAGCTCTGCTGCGGGTATAAAACATCAGGTTCAGATAAGAACTGCCACTGATACCCTTGATGTCGTTGGACTATCGTGAGGTATTAAACACCGAACCGCTCAGCGTGACTACAAGACCAATGCCGATACAGGCCATAACAGCGTTGGCCAGCCACATGGAGATGACGGGGTCAAGGATACCTCGTTCGGCAATTTTTTCTCCGGAAATCATGAGCATCCAGTAGAGTACAAAAAAGAGCAGGGAGACGGATGCGCCGACTCCGAAACCTCCCCGCCTCGCAAAGACCCCAAGGGGGGCGCCCACGAGAACAAAAATAAAACAGGCAAGAGAGAGGGAATATTTTTTATGATATGCCGCCAGATATTTATTGTACATCTCTCGGTTTGAGTCGATGTTTTTGAGTTCGCTGTTCAGCTGATCAAGCTGGCGGTCAACAGAGGCTGTGGCCTCCTTTGTCCCCCTGGGCTTCTCTGGAAGATCAGTCCGGCTTGTTGCCATTTGATGCTGCAGGTTTTCAAGCGGGATTGCAAGACGTTTTTCAGAGAGGGATATCCTTCTGCTGAATTCATCGACAATAACAAGAAGTTCCTTTGCTGAAAGGTCGCTATCGCCGGTACGCACCCGATCGCCGGCAGTTCGTGAAAAGCCAAAACCGGTGGACTCAACAATGAATCGATGCTTCTTAAAGCTTATGTTACGGTAGGAGTTGTGGTCGGGTTGACTGATTTCATGTATTTCGCCGTTATACAGCGTCATGACCAGATAGTGATAATCTGCAGTAAAATCAATACTCCCCTTTTCTGCGGTGACCATGGCACTGCTTTCCTTTCTTGTCGTATCGTACATAACAATACCTCTCAGCTCTTTTGAGCGGTCATCAGATTTGCGGACATAGATGGAGTAGCCGTCAATAAGGGTTGAAAACGCATTTTCTGTTAATCCAAACGCCGGTTTGGCTTTTGCAATATCAACCATCAGCGATTTGGCATAAAAATTTGCTTCGGGCAGGACGACATTATTGAAGCGCTCAATAAGCGCAGAAAGCAGAAGAGCTGCGCAGAGAACCGGAATCATGACGCGGTAGAGAGAGATTCCTGATGCTCGTAAAACCGTCATTTCTGATGTGGTGGTCAGTGACCCGAAGACCATAACTACCGCAATGAGGACCGCCATGGGCGCGGCAAGTCCAACCATCCATGCTGACTGTAATACAATAAGTTCTACAATGGTTGAAAATTCAATACCCCTGCCTATAAATCGATCAGCAAAGGTGGCGAAAAACTGCAGAATAAGCACAAAAACAATGGTGATAAAAGCGAACAGGAAGGGGCCGAGATGTGATTTCAGAATATAGCGATCGATAATGCTCATCAAGCCTTTAAAAACCTATTTTTTTAAACAGTTACAGAATCTCAACCATGCATCATAGTAACAATAACGGCCAATAACGGCCTCTCTTTCGGCCTTGAGCGGCATGTGAACTGTAATATAAATATCCTTCCCTGCCGCTTGGCAAGATTTTTATAGCTGCAACCTATTACTCTATGATTCGGTCAAACTCAACAAATGCAGGTATAATAATTTTACTTATATTAGAGTTCAACGAAATTCAGCATAACACCCCTTGAACCGTCTCTGTTGCTGAAGAGAGGGAACCTCTTTATTCTGCATGCGGTCATCGGCTGGGAAGCGGTAGCGTTGCCCCTAACGACCATCCTGTTTCAGATTATACCTTGGCGTTAGCCATCGTTCAGGCGCGTAAGCTTACCGAAGGTATCGACGTTCTGGTAGAGGCTTTGGACTATAAGTTACAGTAACTATTCCGAAAAAAGTTGCCATGAAAAGTAACAGTATTTTGAGTGTCTTAATACTTGATGATGAGGTTGATTTCACTGAAGAGCTGAAAGAGTATTTTGAGAATGCAGGGTTCATCTCTTATGCGGCGAACACGGTTGAAAAAGGATTTGAAGTATTGAGCCAGAATAACATTGATCTTCTTATTCTTGATATTCGGCTGCCTGGTACGAACGGATTGGATGTCTTGAAAAAAGTGAAATCGCAATACTCTTCCATTGAGGTTATTATGGTTTCTGCACATGGAGATATGGACACCGTCATTGAGTCAATAAGGCTGGGTGCATTTGACTATATGCGTAAGCCATTACGTTTTATAGACTTGCAGATAGCTATAGAACGTACTCAAAAGTTCCTCTATATGCAGCAGAAGCTGGCGAAAATTGAAGAAAAAAACTCTTTGATCACCAAAAATATTCAGGCCTCGATAGGACGGCATTTTATTGGAAAAAGTCCGCAGATCATCAAAATATTTGAACTTGCACAAACTGCTTCAAAATATGTTCATGTCAACGTGCTCATCACCGGTGAGAGTGGAACGGGAAAAGAGATTATTGCAAGAATCATTCACTATATGGGGCCTAACGGTGATAACTATTTTGGTGCCATAAATTGCAGTGCCATTACTGAATCTCTTATGGAAAGTGAATTTTTCGGTCATAAAAAGGGGGCATTCACCGGTGCGGTCAACGATAAAAAAGGCTTGTTTGAGCTGTGTAATGAAGGGACTCTTTTTCTGGATGAAATAGCGGATATGCCTTATACGCTTCAATCAAAAATATTGCGTGCCATTGAGGAAAAGGAGATCACAAAAGTAGGGGATACAAAATTAATAAGCACCAACTTCAGAGTCATCGCAGCGACCAATATCAATCTTGACTGTCTTGTCGAAGAAAAAAAATTCAGGCTTGACCTGCTGCATCGGCTCAACACGCTTCATATCCATATTCCTCCTCTGCGTGAAAGACCTGAAGATATCGCTCCGCTGCTTATTGACTTTACTGAAGAATTTTCTAAAAAAATCAATAAACCTATTAAAAGCATTGACGATGATGTTGTTGCAAAACTTGTCAACTATAGTTTTCCGGGAAATATTCGAGAGTTGAGGAATATGACTGAACGGGCGATCATCCTCTGTTCTGGAAATATTCTTATGCCGAACGACTTTACCCTGCCGTCACGGCAAAGTAAAGTTCCAATCCAGCAATCACCGGCGACAAAACTGGTACAGCACGAGGTGGAGTATATTCGAACCGCACTTGAAAATGCCAAATACAATCAATCGTTAGCTGCGGAATTTCTTGGAATCAGTCGTCATGCGCTTATCAGAAAAATAAAAAAATTCGGTATCAATATCATTAAACAAGAGGGTCAGGAGTAGTGCGTAACCGGTCATGATGCCGGCTCGGCAATTTCATAAAACATCGTATAAACCTGATATGGCTTTTTCTCCCCTTCCCGTGACAGTGGAACAGCGCTGGCCTTGATCCATACGCGCTTCTTCTCTGGAGAGTGAGCCATACCCATGATGACGCCAATGACCGACTTCCCTGTGCGCAAAGCAATCAGTGCCGGGTAGTCGTCTTCTGGAACATCCGATCCATCTTTCCTGACAGGTTTCCAAGGAAGTTCAGGGAGAGTTCTGCCGTGCATTTCTTTGAAGGAAATCCCTGTAATCCGTTCTGCTTCTGGATTTGCCATCACTATTTTTCCTTCGGCATCCTGAGCAATGGTCCCTAAGGGTATGGATTCAAATAAAAGCCGAACACTCTCCTCATGTTCATGAAGACTCCGTTCCAGTTTTTTGGAAACGGTTATATCATGAAAGGTGATCACCAGTCCTACAATGCGATTTTCCTGCGTACGATAAGGCATGATTTTGACCATAAACCAGCGGCCATCTGTTGCCGAAACCTGCTTTTCACTAAAGACAAGCGTATGAAGCACTTGACGGGCATCGTCTGCAAGATCGGGATAGTGCAGATCGGTAACGATATCGGTTATCGGACGACCAATATCGCTGGGGATAAGCTTGATAATGGTAGCTGTCCGGGTGGTAAAGCGGCGTATGTTCAGTTCGTCGTCAAGAAAGAGTGTTGCAATATCGGTGCTGTTCAAGAGGTTTTTCATGTCATTGTTCGCCTGCGACAGGTCACTCACTTTGGACTGCAACTCCTGATTCACGGTCTGCAACTCCTCGTTCAGTGACTGCATCTCCTCCTTCGAGGTGGTAAGCTCCTCGTTCGTACTCTGCATCTCCTCGTTGGCCGACTGCATCTCTTCATTCGTAGACTTCAATTCCTCCTGTGAGGTCTGCATCTCTTCTCGTATCGTGACAATTTCATCCTTGGCCTGTTTGAGCTCATCGATCAGCGATCCGACCCTGCTGCTGCTGAGGTTATCCGAAACGGCACCATGGGCTGCCGAAGCTCTCTCCCTTTTTACAACGTCAGAAAAAACAATCATGACCAAACCTTTCAGCGCTTCGGGCTTATCAAGAAGTTTAACGGTGACATCAACAATCTGTGTGCCCCCGTTGGTTCCAACAATCAGACCTGTTTTGCTTAACTCCCCTTCCTGTCGGATGACATTGCCAAGAAGGACATTGAGATCGTAACGCAGCCCTTCACGAGCCATGGCTATGACATTCATGTTTGCTTTTCCTGCTGATGGTTCCAGGTATTTACCGGTTCTTCCGCTGATGTAGATGATATCTCCTTTATCATTGGTCAACACTGCTGCTGGCGAAAAATGCTGCAGTAAATACTGATCCGTTATTGACTTCATGTTCATATCGGAAATTGTTGATGCCTTCAGAAGTTCCGAACTATCTTTCGCCTTCAGGACGGTATGGGCAAACGATGATGGAAAGTCAATGGGCTCGGCGCGGACACCTTGATGCAACTGCCTGAAAAGACGGGTCTTGCTGTCAAGTGGTTCAAAGAGATGGGTATTGGAGCCAATGGTCTCGGCACTTCCAAGAAAAAGAATCCCGCCGGGATTAAGGCTGTAATGAAACAATGGCAGAAGTTTTTTCTGGAGTTCCTGCTCCATATATATCAACAGGTTGCGACAAACAAGAATATCAAGCTTGGTGAAAGGGGGATCCATAATCACATTCTGCGGTGCAAAGACTATTGATTCTCTTATCTCTCTTGTTATTCTGTAGCCTCGGTCATCTTTTTCAAAGTAGCGTTGAAGGCGTTCCGAAGAAACATCCGCGGTGATATTTGGCGGATATATTCCGGATCGAGCCTTATCAATGGCATCTTTATCAAGGTCGGTTGCAAAGATCTGAAGTTTGAAATTACCAGCAGGCTTGACGGAGGCAAGGACTTCTCTGAAAATAATGGCAAGTGAATAGGCCTCCTCGCCGGTTGAGCACCCGGCTACCCAGGCCCGCAGCACACCACCGGCAGGGTGCGAGGCGATAATAGCGGGGATTGCCAGTGTTTTAAGGGCCTCCCAGGCAAGTGGATCACGAAAAAAACTGGTCACACCGATCAGTAGCTCTTTGAAAAGCAGTTCCGTCTCGTGGGGATTTTCCTGAAGAAACCGGACATAGTCTGTAATCTTTTCGATCTGGTGAATACCCATACGCCGTTCGATACGCCTGTAGATTGTATTTTTCTTATAGAGCGAAAAATCGTGTCCTGTATGGGTGCGCAGAAGAATGACAACTTTTTCGAGGGCACTCAGCGTCCTGTCTTCAAGCGTAATGGGTGGTTTGGAGATAATGGGAATATGACGAAGATAAGCGATAATCTTTGCCGGAAGCTCCTCCACTGGCGCTACAACATCTGCCAATCCTTCATCAATGGCGCTTCGGGGCATACCGTCAAACTTGGAAGATTCGGGAGACTGTACAAAAACTCCGCCGCCTTTTTCCTTTATGGAGCGCAGGCCAAGGGTTCCGTCGGAACCCATACCCGAAAGAATAACACCGATAGAGTGCTCCTGAAGATCATCAGCCAACGATCGGAAAAAGAAATCAATGGGCAGGCGCAATCCTCGGGGTTTCACCATGTCAAGTAAATGCAACACTCCGTGCAATATCGTCATATCCTGATTTGGAGGAATAATATAGACATGATCAGACTCAATTTTGAGGCGATCGGTTACCTGCATGACTGGCATCGATGTAACCCGCTGAAGCAGTTCAACCATGATTCCCTTGTGTGTCGGATCAAGATGCTGAACAATAACAAAGGCCATACCGGAGGGGGAGGGGACATTTTTCAAAAAAATATCAATCGCTTCAAGCCCTCCAGCTGAAGCGCCAATACCAATCACTGGAAAGGACCATTGGGGTTCTACCTTGATCTCAACAGCTTCAGGTACTTTTTTTACCCGGCGTACAATTGGCTCTTTGCTCATAATGTTCCTCTCGATTATCAATATTATCTCTTTCCAATTCCCTCATTCCACTCGATGGCTCTTCCCTGCCATAGATAGATCAATTTACTATACCGTTTCTACTATCGCAAAACTGATCATGATGATCACCAATATTGCACAGAATCCCTGGTAATTGGAAAGTTTTTTTATTTTACTGAACTACCGTTAATCAATAACCCTTCATGGTACAAGATAAGTCTGACACTAAGGACAGTAACCTGTTGCCGGAACTTCATTATACTGCTGCCGGTATCATCGCGCCTGCAACTCACCCTTTGAACCCGATCGCCTATATGCGTATGGGTTACGCTTACTGCCGAATGATTCTTGAAAAGGATCGGCCTGTTGATTTTATTCATCTGGAGGTGAATGAAAGTTATGGGCGGCTTACTGGTCTTAAAAACGTTGTGGGCCTCAGGATGACCGAGGTTTTGCCAGGAATTGCCGAGTCAAATCCGGAGTTTATTGATAATCATAGAAAGGCAGTTGAATCCGGTGTTGCTCAGCAGTTTGAAATCTACCTCAAGACATTGGACAAATGGTATGATATCACGGTCTACAGTCCACAAAAAGGGGACGCTGTAGCGATGTTTGATGACATTACTCTGCGCAAGAGCACTGAAACGGCCTTAAAGCATAGCGAAGCGCAATTCAGACTGCTTTTCGAAAAACACTCTGCGGTCATGATTCTTCTTGACCCTGAGACGGGTATTATCGTCAATGCCAACCACGCTGCTGCAGATTTTTATGGATGGTCTATCGATGAGCTTCGGCAGATGCGTATACAGCAGATCACCAATGTCTCGGCTGATGAGGTGAAAAAAAATATGGAGAAATCCAGAACTGCACAGCAGAACCGATTTGAATTTATCCACAGAAGAGCCGATAACTCCGAACGAAACGTCGAGGTTTTCAGTAATTTGATCAAGATTGATGGAATGGAACTTCTCTATGCTATCATTCATGATATTACCCTGCGCGTGCATGCAGAAGATACTCAGCGGAAAAATGACAAAGCGCTGGAAAAGCAATACCGGACGCTTATTGCCGCCTCTCCCGATACTATTATTACGACTGACCTGAACGGTGTTATCAGCAGCGTTTCGGATATCGGTCTTGAGATATTCGGAGCGAACAAAAAGACCGAAGTCATCGGACAGCCGTTTTCAAGGATTGTCTATGCAGAGAACTATGCAATAATCGATGAGATATTCGATGTAACTCTCCGTGAAGGGTTGATCCAGAACAGAGAGATCCTGCTGAAAAAGAAAAACAACTCCGTCTATTCTGCCGAAATAAGCGCAGCATTGATTCATGACTTTAATGGGGCGCCTTCGTCCTATATGATGATCATCAGGGATATTTCTCAACGGAAAATCATCGAAAGTGAACTTTTCCATGCCAAACGCCTTATCAGCCTTGGTGAAATGGCTTCGGGCATTGCGCATGAGATCTATCAGCCGATCAACAATATCGGGCTTGTCGTTGATAAACTGCTGATGAATGCTTCAAAAAATGACTGGAGCTGCAAAAAGGAGATAAAAACAACGTCTGACAAAATATTTGAGAACATCATCAGGGTTCAGACCATTATTGATAACATTCGCTCGTTTTCGAGCACTGACAACAACTACATTTCTTCGGTTATCAATATCAATAAAAGCATCAGTAATGCACTTATGATGGTTTCGGAGCAGTGTAAAAACCACTCAATCATTCTTGACTTCAAGCCTGAGCATGAGCGGTTTACCGTTACCGGCAATATTTACAAGTTTGAACAGGTGATTCTCAACCTGATCAGGAACTCTATCGACGCTCTTGAAGAGCGAAAACAGATCAGTCAGTCGGCTTTTGAAATGAAAATCCTGATACGCTCCTTTCATGACAACGGTTCCGTTACGGTTAGCGTGGAGGATACCGGGATAGGGATCAGTGAAAAAAATATTGAATACATCATGCATCCTTTCTATACCACCAAAGAGTCGGGAAAAGGCACTGGACTTGGTCTTTCGATAAGCTATGGAATCATCAAGGAGATGAACGGGGATATCAAGATTGAAAGCAAGCCTATGAATGGGACATGTGTGCATATTACGCTTCCAAAAACCATCACTGGTGTGCGGTTATTGAAATAACATGGAGTCAGGATGCAATGCGCTATCGTTATGCGGTTGACGATGCTGGAAGTTCTTCGGTTGATTGCATTGAAACGATTTTGTACTCCTTCTTGTTGTACAGACATTCGATATACTCTGTACCAGTCAACCATTACAGTTTGTATTTTTGGTATATTCCATCAATGGGGTTTTTTTCTTTTAGTTGAACATCATGAACGAAAATAACATGCGTAAAATCTTATGGGAAAAACCTGAACTCAAAGCGTTGTCAATGAACGGCGCCATAGGTGCTGACGATAATTGCAACTCTGGATCTTCTGTAGCGACAGTTTGTAAAACAGGATCTATTGCTGGTAATAACTGTGAAAGTTCGGGAATCTCTGCAAGAGGAAATTGTGAATCTTCGGGATTGTCTCGCGGAACAGCTTAATTAAGGGTGACGGGTGGAATTTCATAAGGGACGGAAATACCGGTTGTCTTTTGGAACTTCGGCTGTATGGGATCTTTCGGCGGAATCTCAGGTACAGGGTTGGATTGACCATTTTGCGGAAATTTTGACGTTGCCTGAGTGTTATGATGAACAGGATTTGTTACTGCATTGCAGAAGAGCACGGAGGCTGGATTTTATCGGACACCCGGAATTATTCGAGAGCGGTGCACCTGCTGAGAGTCATCTTGAATCGCTGCAGACAATCCTGCTGAACACCTCCTCTGGCGGTGATGTTACTGCTTATATTGATCATGGCGGCGACATGAGTATTGCAATGATCAATATGTGTCGCCTTCTGTATCCTGTCTACCGCTCGATTATCAAATCCGGCGGTGTGCCTTTTCATGCTGCCATGGCTGAACATGAGGGTAAGGCATATCTTCTCGCCGGAGGAAGCGGCACGGGTAAATCGACCTGCAGCAGCAGGCTGCACGGTGAATGGTTAAGCCGCTGTGATGATGAGGTGCTTGTGGTCTGTGAACCTCATAATCGGTACCGTGTCCATCCTATGCCTACATGGAGCAGTTTCCTGAATGGAGGTATGGGCAAAAAATTCTGGGATGTCTCGCTCGGAGTGCCTCTTGCTGGAATTTTCTTTCTTGAGCGGTCGAAAGATCGGGATGCGGCGGTACCTTTATTGAAGAAGGCTGAAAATGCTGCAGCAATGAATGCTTCTGTACTGCAGATATGGCAAAAGTATTCAAATTTTTCTGAGAGCGACCAGCGGAAAGAGATGCACTGTCTGATCTTTGAAAATGTCTGCCGGATGGCTCACCATATTCCTGCCTACAGGCTTTCTGTCACCCTTGATGGTATGTTCTGGGTTGAAATGGAAAAGGTAACAGGGAGATCTGAGGTAGAAAACAAGAAGGACTTACAAGTGTAATCCTGTAAGTCCTTCTGTTATATGGTGCGCCCGGGAGGACTCGAACCTCCAACCCATTGATTAAGAGTCAATTGCTCTACCATTGAGCCACGGGCGCATATACTTTTATTTTGCAGGCAACACTGGTCGAGAGGGTGTTGCTGGCAATGTTTTCCCTTGAGCTGGTGCTGCAGGGAGATTTTTCTGAAGAACACTTTCAGTTGCAGTTGCTGCTGTTTTTTTGCCTGGCAGAGTGAACTGTGCAATAAAACAAATGACCATGACAAATCCTGCGAGCATGCCCGTTGTCTTGCTTAAAAAATCACCGGTCCTTCTTACACCAAGCGTTTGAACAGTTCCGAGGCTGGACATACCACCGGTAAGCCCGCTGCCGCTTTTAGGACTCTGAAGCAAGATGGAGCCTATGAGCAGAATGGATGCAAGTAAACCGACAATGACAATAAAAACATGCATTTCCAGCCGCTTTAATAAATTTGCAAATATCGTATCTTCATACGATGATGGCCATAATTTAGTAACTTTTTCAACATATCCAAATCGTGTTTTCAGATGCAGGAAAAATAGTTGTTGCTGCTGGCCTGATCATCGTTGGATGCGGCCTGCTTCTTATGATTTTTGAGAGTGGAGCATCATCTCGCTGGTTCAACTGGTTTGGAAGCCTTCCTCTTGATATTACCATAGAGAAAAGTAACTTCAGGTTTTATTTTCCATTAGGCTCTTCTCTACTGCTCTCTGTGCTGGTGAGCCTTTTGCTGTTTCTTCTTAACAAATTTATCCGCTGATCTCTTCATGAATGAAATAACAGATAGTGCGCTCCGTAGCGTAACGGTAACGAGAACCACAAAAGAGACAGATATCTGTGCCACTCTCTCTCTTGACGGTACAGGAATAAGCTCCATCAGGTCTGGAGTGGTGTTTTTCGATCACATGCTGACCAATTTCAGCAGGCATTCAGGATTTGACCTGGCGATCGAATGCAAGGGGGATCTTGATGTGGATGATCATCACTCTGTTGAAGACATTGCCATTGTGCTTGGAAAAGCTATCGCTGATGCGCTTGGCGATAAACGGGGGATCCAGCGCTATGGTTGGTCGATCATCCCTATGGATGAAGCTCTGGCTCGCTGTGCCGTTGATCTGGGGGGAAGAAGTTATTGTGTCTTCAATGCAACGTTCAAACGGGCGGTCATTCAAGGGTTTTCAACAGAGATGGTGAAGCATTTTTTTGTTTCACTTTCAGAAAGTATGAAAGCCAATATTCACCTGTCGATTCTTGATGGAGAGAATACGCACCACAAAATAGAGGCTCTGTTCAAGGCTTTTGCTTATGCGATGAAAGCTGCTGTTGCCGTAACCGGTTCCGGGATTGCATCAACCAAGGGAAAGCTTTGAGCTTTCCCTTCAGGGGTTGAACACATTTATTTTGCATAGGCTATTGAGCGTTTTTCGCGAACAATAGATACTTTGATTTGTCCGGGATACTGCGCTTCTGATTCAATTTTGCGGGCTATATCATGGGCAAGAACATCTGCCTGTGAATCGCTGACATTATCTCCTTCAACAATGACCCTGATCTCTCTTCCTGCCTGCAATGCATAGGTTTTCAGCACTCCTGGAAATCCCTTGGCAATCTCTTCGAGACTTTCAAGACGTTTCACGTTGCCGTCGGATGTTACGGCTCCTCGGGCGCCGGGCCTGGAGAGGGAAATAACATTGGCGGCATCGATGAGGTCGGCTATTGGTGACTCTTTACCGACATCGCCATGGTGTGCCGCAATGGAATTGAGCACAAGAGGAGATTCGTTGAATTTTTTCATGAAGGTCATTCCTGTGATTGCATGAGGTTCATCGCTTTCCGGCAGAACAAGTCCGATATCATGCAAAAGGCCGGCACGCTTGGCAAGACGGGAATCAAGCTTGAGCTCGGCTGCCATAAGACCTGAAAGCATGGCAACTTCACGACTGTGCTGCAGCAAATTCTGGCCATAAACTGTGTAAAACTTCATTTTACCGATAAGCGCAATCACTTCTGAAGGCATGTCAGAAATCTGGAGTGCTGACAGCGCTTCTTCTCCGGCACTGATAATGACATCATCAATCTCCTTTTTGGCGTCTTCGAAGGCTTTTTCGATAGCCACGGGATGAATGATTCCGTCAACAAGAAGTTTCTGGAGGGTAAGCTTGGCCAGTTCGCGGCGGAGGGGATCAAAACAGGAAAGAATAACAACCTCTGGTGTGTCATCGACAATGATATCGACTCCTGTGGCGTTTTCAAAGGCTTTAATGTTGCGTCCTTCGCGTCCGATGATACGGCCTTTGAGTTCATCGCTCTGAATATGAACAACTGAGAGTGCGTTTTCAGTCGCCTGTTCAAAAGAGATCCTCTGTATGGCGGTCAAGAGGGTTTTTTCGGCAAGACGGTTCGCCTTCTGCTCAGCCTCTTCATGAATCTGATGAATGGTTTCAGTCGCTTCCTCTCGAGCTTTGGCAACCATATTGTTCATCAGCATCTCCCTCGCCTCTTCTGCCTGAAGGTTGCTGATGCTTTCAAGGCGCTGATTCTGTTCTGCAATGATCCGTTCAAGCTCTGCCGCACGAAGCTTGACCTGCTCTGTAGTCTGGTCGATCTCCTTGCGCTGATCCTGAATTTTTCGTTCGATATCCCTGATATCCTGACTCTGTTTTTTCAGCTGGGCTTCCTTCTGCTGAGTCTGCTTCTGGAGTTGGTTGTACTTGTTGTTTTTAATAACAACTTCCTGATCAAACTCTCTGCGCTTCTTTTTCCACTCCTGGTTAACTTCGCTGACTTTAAGTTCCTTGTACTCGTTAGCCTCTTTTTGGGCTTCCTGCACTATCTGTACCGCACGTTCCTCGGCTTCAAGCACTTTTGTCGTTCCGATCCGTTCAAGAAAAAAACGTCCGATAAAAAATCCCACCACAAAAAAAACTACCGAAGCAAAAACAATTAAAAACAGGCTTATCACTATACCCATTAAACTACCTCCATTTTCATGCTCTTAAGAAATAAGAAGCACCGTTTAAAACAAAAAAAATCCGCACCATTGGTTGAAGTGTGTAAGATTCAAGAACCCGTTATAAACGGTGGGTGCTTCCTTCAGATTTTTTGCTTCCAAGGGAACAATGTTTCCACTGCTCTTGAAGAGTGAACGACAAGGTTCAACAATTCAACAAGGCCTGCAATTAAAAAGAAGAGTCTGGCTCCCTATTCTTTGGTGTTAGTTCTTTTACTTACAAATCACTTCTATCAGCTGGTGCGGATATTTCTTCTCACTTAATGTAACGGTTTATTACAGATTTTGCCCTAAAAAATCATTGAGTCTGGCAATGTTCTGCTTCAGCGAAGCCATTTCTTCTTCAAGTTCGATCTTTTTTTCTGCAAATGAAATTGCAGCAAGAACTGCCAGTTTCGCAGACTCAAAGGTTGGAGCTTTTTCTGCAAATAGTCGCATCACTCCATCGACATCCCGAGCAGCCTTTTCGGTCAGTTCACGTCTTTCGACCCTTAAAGGATAACTGTCGCCATAAACATTTACATCAATTTTTTCCATCTCATCACTTTACAATGCCTGATTGTTTCTGAGTTCCATTTCTATTTTCTGCAAAAGCATGACTAACTTATGTTTTACCTGCAGTTGCTCTGCATAGGTAAAAAGACCTGCTGAACTGCCGTTTGACTCCATTACTGTGGAACCGACACTTCCAGGCAGCTTGCATGACCTCAAAATATTTTGCAGACTTGACAGTTCAGATCGCAATACATCATTCTCTTTCCGGCACTCGTTCAACCGGGCAATGAGGAGTTCAATATTTTGCTCAAGAAGGTTGAAATCAACCTTGATGTTCTGCCCATCAAAATCATGCATAGAACAAAGAGTATCAGACTTGTCGAATTACCGCACCAAGCTTACTCTCGGCATTACTGCCGACTTTTGAAAGAATATCGCTGATTCTTTCATCCTGCAATGTTCCCGTATAATCAGCAATTTCCAGTGAGAGTGCAACACTGCGCTCTCCGCTATCGTTATTGTGGCGCTCGAAAAGATCAAACACACATACATCCCTGATTAAAGAGTCACTTGAACGCACAAGCTCTACGAGTGACTGAACGGTTACTGACGGCGGCAGAACAAGCGATACATCCCTCTGAACAACAGGAAATCTGGACGGTGGGACATAGGTAACATCCGGACTGAAACAGCATTCCAGAACCGCTGCATCAATTTCAGCGATATATACGTCCTGGCGAATGTCAAAAACATCCAAAAGGTCTATAGCAACCTGCTGAACCACCCCCACCCTCTGTAAACGGGTCTTTCCCTTTTCTGTCAGTTGCACATCAACAGTGACAGTTTTGTCATTATAAATATTCACCACTGATTTATCAAGCAAATTCAGCTTCTCGAGGAGCATCTCGACAGCACCCATAAGATCATAAAAATCAGACTTTTCCGGCGACAGGTTCCATATTCTGGGAAAACGGCTGCCCGTCATGGCGAGAACAAGATATTCCTGCTCCGTGTAGCTCTCAAGAAGCGACTTGCCAACCCGCTCACCCTCTGGAAGAGTCTGGAAACCTCTTGCAACCTCAAAGAATTTTAAATCTCTGTTTCCGTGGCGGATATTATGGCTGATAACCTTGAGAAATCCTGGAATCAGTCCCGGCCTGAGCACTTCAAGCCCTTCACTGATTGGATTAAGAACTCCTACCAGCTGGTCACTGAACAATCCTGCCTCTTCTCTTTTCATCAGGGGATTGGTAAGAATTTCCCTGAAGTTTAAGCCGACCATAATGGATCGTAAGAAATCAGGGAAAAACTCCGGGGAGTTGCGGGACTCCGGGTAGGTGGTCGCCATCTGCCGGGAGGGTTGAATATTGTCGTAGCCATGGAGACGGGCAATCTCTTCAACCAGATCAATTTCCGCGGCAACATCCACCCTGTATGAGGGTACCTTGAACGTTACTGATTCTTCGTCTGTTCTATAGAGAGAAAAACCGATACGTTCAAGCATCTCGACCATATCGGCTGCACTGATCGAGCTGCCGAGCAGGGCGTTCACCCTCTCTGGCCTGAGGACGACCTGACGCAGATCGGCAACTGCACTCCCCCACTCTCGCGTATCATCAATCGTTCCTCCGGCAAGTTCAAGAATAAGTGCTACAGCGCATGCTGATGCCATTTTTACATTACCTGGATCTACTCCCCGTTCAAACCGGTATGAGGAATCAGAAGAAATACCAGCTTTTTTGGCCGATTTCCTGATCATGGATGGATCGAAATATGCTGCTTCAAGCAATATATCGGTAGTGATATCACTGACTGCCGAATCAAGAGCTCCCATGACTCCGGCAAGAGCTACCGGTTTTTCGCTGTCACAGATAACCGGCATTCCCGGCTCGACATGGCAGACCTGCTGATTGATTGCTGCGAACTCGGCATGCATATCGCTTCGAACCACGACTCTCCCGCCAGCAAGCTTGCCGAGATCGAAAGCATGAAGTGGCTGACCAAGGGCATGAAGAATATAGTTGGTACTATCAACGATGTTGTTCTTTGGCCTTATATCGATGCTTTCAAGCTTTCTGCAAAGCCATTCGGGTGACGGCGCAACTTTTATGCCGCGAATAACCACTCCAGTATAGTAGGGACATGCCGCTGCATCCTGAACTTCTACCAGTGAACTGGTTGTTGAGAATGCAACGTCGGTCTGCTTCGGATAGTGTATTTTTTCGTGTCCTGCGAGCTCCCTTGCAACGCCAAGATGGGAAAGTACATCAGGGCGGTTGGGTGTTACTGCAATATCAAGTACTACATCACCTTTAAGGTAGCGGGCAAATGGTTCTCCGATTGTGCATGTCGGCTCAAGCTCCATAACGCCTGAATGGTCTCCGGATAACCCAAGTTCATCAGCTGCACAAATCATTCCGAAAGAGCGTTCGCCGCGAATTTTTGATGCCTTGATGGTCAGGGTCTCTCCATCCGGAAGTTGAAGCTTCGCTTTCACGGTTGCCACCGGAACGAGCATTCCTGCTTTTACATTGGGTGCTCCGCAGACAATCTGCAGAGGTTCTTCACGGCCGACGTTAACTCTGCAAATCGTCAGTCGTTCGGCATTGGGATGAGGCTGAACCTCTTCGATTCGACCGACAACAACAAGGTGATCGGGAAGCGTGCGCTCATGAACCTCTTCGACTTCAAGCCCGAGAAACGTCAGCTTTTCAACAAGTACAGGAGTATCGGGAGAGAAGGAAGGAAGAAAATCTTTGAGCCAGTTGACAGATATTTTCATAGGAAAAGGAAAATCTGCATTCATGAATGAAAAAAAGCCCTGAGCCGGCAACGAACAGAGCTTTATAATGTACAAGTAAAGTGTGACCCCAACGGGATTCGAACCCGTCCCGCCACCTTGAAAGGGTGGTGACCTAACCGCTAGTCGATGGGGCCAAAAAACACGGGTGAATGAGGGGGCTCGAACCCCCGACCTCCAGGGCCACAACCTGGCGCTCTAACCAACTGAGCTACAATCACCATAGAAACGCTACGGACTTCTTTTTGTGCGCCCGACTGGACTCGAACCAGTAACCCTCAGCTTAGAAGGCTGATGCTCTATCCATTGAGCTACGGGCACAGCATCAATCATCAGAACTTCTCTTCTCTCTGTCGGGGTGCCGAGACTCGAACTCGGGGCCTCCTGCTCCCAAAGCAGGCACGCTACCAACTGCGCCACACCCCGTTTCATAACATTAGAAGGCTTTTAATATACGACAAGAAGATTAACTTCCAAAAATAATTTTATAAAACAGTGCTGAGAAAAATAAGGCTCAACACGCTTCAGAATAACGGGATAGAAGAGATGCGTGAACGATGGATGATAAAAAACTCCTCAATGATCCGCTTGAGATCATCATGGCACAGCATCTCGATTGCCTCGGCGGGTGTAACGAGCTTTCTGCGCCGATCATGCATTTCATCCCACTCATCAAGCATGGTTTCAATGAACAGTGGATAAACCTGAACCGAAAACGATTTTCCGAACTTGCGATAGCGGTACTGGCCGGCTTCTTTGTGATGCACTACCCCTATCAAACCGGCTTCTTCATAAGCCTCTTTTGCGGCTGATTCTGATGGCGACAACCCTTTTTCGACATATCCCTTTGGAATAATCCAGCGCTCAGATTTTCTGGACGTAATAAGCACCAGCCTGTTGTCAAGAACAGGAATAACACCTGACTGCTTAAAAAATCCCTTATATCTTCCAGCCATAACTATACAGAGTGATTAATCGACCGACTCGCGTCATGCCACGCAAACATCTCTTGAACAATGCACGAATATGCATGCCGCAGGTGTAAAATACAACTGAATTCGGTATTTAATTACTTCTCTCCCCTTTAATTGGTCTCTTTAGTTTTATAACTTCTTCTTTGTAACATAAAAAGATGACAAGACCAAGGTTGATTTCAGAACTCATAACCATCGGAAAAACATGAAAGCAATCATTCCTGTTGCCGGAGTAGGCAGTCGTTTACGCCCACACACCCTTTCGAATCCAAAAGTATTGCTTAATGTGGCAGGAAAACCCATTATCGGCCATATTATGGACAAACTGATTGCATCAGGCATCGATGAGGCTATTGTCATCGTCGGTTATATGGGTGACATGATTGAAAAGTGGCTTCGGAAGCACTATACCATCAAGTTCACCTTTGTAACCCAGAAGGAGCTGCTCGGGCTTGCTCATGCCATCTGGATGTGCAAGCCTTACGTTGTGGAGAATGAACCTCTCTTTATTATTCTCGGCGATACCATTTTTGATGTCGACCTTGAAGCTGTTGTGAAAAGTCCGTTTTCTACCCTTGGAGTAAAAGAGGTTGCGGACCCCAGACGATTCGGAGTCGCGGTAACCCGTGATGAAAAAATTCTGAAACTGGTCGAAAAGCCGGACACTCCGGTCAGCAACCTTGCCATTGTCGGCCTCTATTTTCTGAAACAGGCTGGCTCGCTTTTTTCCAGCATCGACTATCTGATAGGTCAGGAGATAAAAACAAAGGGGGAATACCAGCTTACCGATGCTTTGCAACTCATGATAGAACGGGGAGAAATATTCACAACCTTTCCGGTTCATGGCTGGTACGACTGCGGCAAGTCGGAAACCCTGCTTTCAACCAATGAAATTCTTCTTCAGGGTAACCATTCAGAAAAAAAATATACGGGGTGCATTATCAACAACCCTGTGTTTATTGCTGACAGTGCCATTCTTAAAGACGCCATTATCGGTCCCAATACAACGATAGGAGAACAGGCAACGATTACAAATGCTATTATAAGGGATTCCATTATCGGCAGTGAGGCTCGGGTTGAGCATATCACGCTCGAACACTCAATCGTTGGGAACAATGCTTCTATTACAGGATCGCCTCATAAAATAAATATCGGCGATTACTCTGAAATACGTTTAGGATAAGAGATTTTTTTGCATAGAAGAGAACGATTGCTTACATTTTGATCGTATTTTTTTGGCATCCCCATTACCTATGGACACGGTGCCGCAAGCTATAGACGGGTTTAGCCCCTGAGCTTGTCGGAAGTTTTTCCGTGTCCAGTCGTTTCCCCGTGAAATTATCTCACTGAAAAACACGCCGTTACTACAGTTTTCTGTTGTTGTTACTGTATTTGTTTAATCACAAACTTATTGAAATATGTCACAGAAAAGGTATTTTTTTACCTCAGAATCAGTATCAGAAGGACATCCGGACAAGGTTGCCGATCAGATTTCGGATGCGGTTCTTGATGATTTTCTTCGTCAGGACTCCAGTTCACGTGTTGCCTGCGAAACCTTTGTCACAACAGGCCAGGTTATTGTCGGTGGTGAAGTTACCACAAAAGGAACTGTTGATATCCAGACCATAGCCCGTAAGGTTGTCAGCGAAATCGGCTACACCAAAGGCGAATACATGTTTGAAGCGAACTCATGCGGCGTTCTTTCGGCTCTGCACAGTCAGTCACCTGATATCAATCGCGGTGTTGACCGCAAGGAAGAGATTGCTGATGAGTTTGACCGTGTCGGTGCTGGCGACCAGGGTATGATGTTCGGCTATGCATGCACTGAAACTCCTGAGTTGATGCCTGCAGCTATCCAGTTTGCTCAACAGCTTGTCAAGCTCCTTGCTGAAATCCGCAAGGAAGGCAAGATGATGACCTACCTTCGTCCTGATGCAAAAAGTCAGGTCACCCTTGAATATGAAAACGACAAAGTGGTCCGAGTTGATGCTGTTGTAGTGTCAACCCAGCATGATCCTGAACCGGAAGAGATCAGCGAAGCAGCATGGCAGGAGGTTATTAAACATGACATCATTGAACATGTCATCAAGGTTGTCATCCCTGATTCCCTGATCGATGCAAACACAAAGTTTCATATCAACCCTACCGGACGCTTTGTCATCGGTGGTCCACATGGCGATACCGGCCTGACTGGCCGCAAAATCATTGTCGACACTTATGGCGGAGCAGCTCCTCATGGCGGCGGCGCCTTCAGCGGTAAAGATCCTTCCAAGGTAGATCGCAGTGCAGCTTATGCATCACGCCATGTTGCGAAGAACATTGTCGCTGCCGGCCTTGCTGACAAGTGCACGGTTCAGGTCTCCTATGCCATCGGTGTCGCACGTCCGGTATCGATCTATATCAATACCCACGATACGGCTAAACATGGCCTGAATGATGCCGAGATTCAGGAAAAAGCTGAAGTGATTTTTGATCTTCGTCCTGCAGCCATCATCAAACGGTTCAGCCTCGACAAACCACAGGGCTGGAGCTATCAGCAGACTGCCGCCTACGGTCATTTCGGTCGTGATATCTTCCCTTGGGAAAAAACTGAAAAGGTTGCTGAGCTGAAGAAAGCATTCAACCTGGCCTGAACAATCTCAATCTATTAAAACCAAGAAACGATATGACAGTTGCTGAGGTGCTTGATTATAAAGTAGCGGATCTCTCACTTGCTGAATGGGGACGCAAGGAGATTGAGATTGCTGAAAAAGAGATGCCGGGCCTTATGGCTACCAGACGGAAATATGCTGGCAAGAGTCCTTTGAAAGGCGCCCGTATTGCTGGCTCGCTCCACATGACCATCCAGACAGCCGTACTTATTGAAACCCTTGTTGACCTTGGTGCTGAGGTTCGCTGGGCAAGCTGTAACATTTTTTCCACTCAGGACCATGCCGCTGCGGCTATCGCAAAAACCGGTGTTCCGGTTTTTGCGTGGAAAGGTGAAACCCTTGAAGAATACTGGTGGTGTACACGCCAGATCCTTGAATTTGAAGGCGGAAAAGGACCGAACCTTATTGTCGATGACGGTGGTGATGCGACACTCCTGATCATACTGGGTTACAAAATCGAAAACAACCCGGAACTGCTCGAAAAAGCTCCTGGTAATGCCGAAGAGAAAGCTCTCTACCAGCAGTTGAAGGAGGTTTTTGAAGAGGACAAGCAGCGCTGGCACAAGGTTGCTGCAGAAATGAAGGGTGTTTCGGAAGAGACGACTACCGGTGTTCACCGCCTCTACCAGATGCTGGAAAAAGGTGAACTGCTCTTCCCTGCCATCAATGTCAACGACTCCGTTACCAAATCAAAGTTTGACAACCTCTACGGATGCCGTGAGTCACTTGCTGACGGCATCAAGCGGGCAACTGATGTCATGGTTGCGGGTAAAGTTGTTGTTGTGCTCGGTTATGGAGATGTAGGGAAGGGTTCTGCCAGATCGATGCGCGCTTATGGGGCTCGTGTGATTGTCACAGAAATCGATCCTATCTGCGCACTCCAGGCGGCTATGGAGGGCTATGAAGTATCCACCATGGATGAAGCTGTCAAGGAGGGAAATATTTTTGTTACCACAACCGGCAACAAAGATGTCATTACCCTTGAGCATATAAGGCAGATGAAGGATGAAGCTATTGTGTGCAACATCGGTCACTTTGACAATGAGATTCAGGTTGAACAACTCTATAACTATGCCGGAGCAACAAGACTGAATATTAAGCCTCAGGTTGATAAATATACGTTTGAAAACGGCAACTCGATTTATCTTCTTGCTGAAGGACGTCTTGTCAATCTGGGTTGTGCTACCGGTCATCCTTCATTTGTCATGAGCAACTCCTTCACGAATCAGACACTTGCTCAAATCGAACTCTGGACAAAGCCGTATGAGATCGGTGTCTACCGTTTGCCGAAAGAGCTTGATGAAGAGGTGGCAAGACTGCATCTTGAACAGCTTGGTGTAAAACTCACCAGACTTACCAATGAGCAGTCGGAGTACATTGGTGTACCGCTTGATGGGCCATACAAACCAGACCATTACCGCTATTGAAATTTGCGGATGTTTACTGAACACAAAAAAGCAACCCGAAAAGGTTGCTTTTTTTGTTTGCTGGGGCGGCAGGATTCGAACCTGCGGATGTCGGCTCCAAAGGCCGATGCCTTACCACTTGGCGACGCCCCATTGTACAATGACAACGGCTGCCCTGAATCATAACCGGTGCCGAATATACGCACAATATGAGAAAATCACAACCACTTACCGATTTACCTGTCAATTTCGAGTGCGGGCTGAAAACTATTCTCTCAGGAAAACTTCAGGCTCGTTTGGGTTCATGAATCACCCCTACTTCCATAGACTTGGTGTTACACGAGGTAACGCTTATCTTACCGCTTAATCTCCGCCCGATGGCTACAACAAAAAATGCCAAGTCAATGACAAAAATTAAAATCTGTGGAATAACAAGGCTTCAGGATGCGCTTGAAGCATGCCATGCCGGAGCAGACGCCCTGGGTTTTAATTTCAGCAGCATCAGCCCTCGAATGATTGATCCGGAACTGGCAAAGAGGATCATTAAGACCTTGCCGCCGTTTGTTCAGACTGCAGGTATTTTTGTTGATCAAACACCTGCAGAAATCAATGCTCTCTGCCGATTCTGCAAGCTGCATATTGCACAACTTCACCATGACCACTATACCCCTGAAGAAGCGCGATCCATTAAAGATGTAAAAATAATAAAGGTCTTCCGGCCTGCAGAAAACTTTGCCGTAGAAGAGGTCACGGCTTTCGCCAAAGAGAGCGGCATCAATACTTTTCTGTTTGATGCGTACCGACCGGGCATGCCGGGCGGTACGGGACACAGCATCAAGGCTTCTCTTGCCTCACGTATCTTCAGTGAGCTTGGTAACTCCTGCTACGCCATTCTGGCTGGAGGGCTGAACGAAAACAACGTGGGTGAAGCCATTCGCTGTGTCCATCCATACGGCGTCGATGCGGCAACTGGTGTTGAAAGCAGTCCGGGTATCAAGGATACCGTAAAAATGAAAGCCTTTATCCGCGCAATACACGAAGCGGCTGATTAAACTCCTGAGAATGCTTTTACCTGTCCCCAAATCAATTCCGAGGCTGTTTCCGGCAGTTCAACCGTAATCAGGTGTCCGCAGTCAGGTACACAGACATATCTTCCATTCCTTGCATACTCTTTCAGCTTTTTGGTATTCTCGCTGGTCATGATCGTATCGCCTTCGCCTGCGACAAACAGCATAGGGATATCAACGCTGCTGACCATATCGGGCACTGATCCGGTAAGCTCGAATGAGGTTATCTGGAGAGTTGTCTGGTCGATAGCTTCTGGCGCACAGAGTCCGAGACTTTTAAATCCAATGAGAATATCATGGAGCATAACGGTATTCTTCGAAAGGACAAGCCGGGCAAAAATATAAGCGGGAAGCCACCATGTCAGTTTTCTCAGAAGATTATTGAAAACAAAGGTAATGGTGGTAGAGGCTGCTTTGTTGATAAACTCACTGTTGTGCAGATATCCGAAATTAAAAAACGTCATTGAGCGAATAAGCTCGGGATGAACCCTTGCGTAATCAAGAGCAACAAATGGTCCGAAAGAAAAAGCTGCTACATGAAATTGTCCAAGCCCGACTTTGATAACAAGCTCATTGAGATCATGTGCAAAAAAATCGATATGATAGTGGTTTTTCGGATCATTATCAGACCATCCATGTCCACGCATGTCATAGGCAATTGTTCGAATCCCCTTGTCATTGAGGTAGCGTATCACATGATGCCACCACATCCACCAGCAATCCCAACCATGAATCAGTACCACGGTCTGAGCGGCATCTTTCGGGCCGGAATCATGATAGTGATGAACAATACCATTCAATTCAATAAAGCAGCTCTTCTCCATTAATAAAAGCTCGTAGGATGCACGTTTTACAGCTGCATTGTCCTGGGAAGCCTGAAGTTCGAGAAGTTCCTGCCGATAACGAATAAATTTCTGTGTAGGGGATGACTCTTGATGTGGCATAACGCATATCGGCTGTGTGTGTGAAGAGAGATATGGTCTTAGTGACTATGAATATACAAAAATATTGACCATGATCAGGAAATGTAACGAAACATGAGCAAATTTCTTATTTGCTTCGGACTGAAGCAGTAGTGAAAATTTTTTCACATTCACGCCTGATTATTTCCTGCTGTTCGAGAATAAGTTCTGGATCAACCGTAAAATGGTTAAGCAGCAGCGAAAAAATCTGGATGGATGTTTCAAATTTTTCGGTAACAACAACATCTGCACCGGCTTTGTAAAGGGAGGCGACATCATCAAGGGTTCTGGCCCTTACAATGATGAAGGCTTTTTTATTGATCTCACGGATCATCGTAATACTTTTCCCGATTGCTGTTGCATCTGAAATACCGAGTACAACTGCACGAGCATGATCTATTCCTGCCCGAAGCAGTGCTTTTTTATCTGTACAGTCGCCGTAATAAATCGGTTCACCCTTGTTTCTCATGCTTTTAACCATATCCCTGTCAATTTCAAGTACCGTATATGAGATATTGGTTGCATGAAGCACCGCTGCCACATTCTGGCCATTCAGACCGAAACCGATAATAGCGGCATGAATCTCGCCCGCACAAATAATGGTACTGTCAGGAGGTCGTACAGGAAGGGCGGATGAATCCCTTGATACAAGCGGAATAAACCCGAGTGCAGGGACCACCTGATCGGCAAAACGGGGAGCAACAGCAATCATAGCGGGGGTAACAATCATGGTGACCACACTGATAGCAAGCATAGCCTGGAACACCTCATGATTGATAAGGTTGTTCTTTAAACCGGTCTCAGCAAGAACAAAGGAGAACTCTCCGATCTGGGCAAGCGCCATTCCTGCCATCATGCTGACTCTCAATGAGTTGCCAAGAGAGAGTGAAACACCGGCGACAATCAACCCTTTAACCATCAGCACCAGAAGAGCTATGGTGACAAAAAACGGGAGATTGATCATTTTGATGTCGAGCAGCAGCCCTACAGATATAAAAAAGATGCTGCTGAACGCCTCTCGAAAAGGATCGATGGTCACACTTATCTGATGACTTTCGTCGGTACTGGCAATAATCATACCGGCGACAAATGAACCAAGAGCAAGAGATAGCCCTACCAAAGAGGTCAGATAGGCCGCACCGAAACAAATAACAAGTGCCCCGATCACCAGAACTTCCCTTGCATGGAGAGAGGCAATAAGACGAACCATTTTCGGCATGAGCAACCTGAAGCTGATAAATATGCCGGTTGCAAACAGCACAATGATACCAATTTTTTTTGCCAGGATTTCGAAAGTGGATGCGGTCTCTGGATTCAGCAAATTAATGCCGATCATCAAGGGAACAATTGCTATGTCCTGAAAAATCAGGATCCCCAGTGCTATTCGTCCATGCGGCAAGGCAAGCTCTTCTCGGTCTGTTAAAATCTTCAGGCATATCGCCGTACTGCTGACCGAAAAGGTAAATCCAAGAAATGCCGCGGCTGAAAGTGTAATGCCTCGATCGATGACGAGCATAAACCAGTAGGAAAGAAAGCTGATTGCCAGACCAGTTACCAGAATCTGGACAATACCGCCAACCAGAACAATTTTTTTCAGTTTTTTAAGGTCATCAAGTGAAAATTCAAGGCCTATCGTAAATAAGAGCAGAATCACACCAAGTTCGGCAAGGGTTGAGATCAGTTTCTGATCATAGACTGCGGCAATACCTGATGGACCAAGAAGGATACCTGTAAATATCAACCCGATGACCGGCGGGATTTTCAGACGCTGAAAAACCAGGATAATAGCCACTGCCAGTGCTCCGATAAGCACCAGTTCACCAAGAAAATCAAATTCATGCATGGAAAGAGAGTGCTGCGTAGAAAGTATAGAGTTACAAGAAATACAACTTTATTTATTTGTCGCATATATCGTTATGAAGAAATATAAACGTACGGAAAAGTAATTTTTTCAGGACAAGAAGACAAATAAATAGTTGAACGACAAGTTTTTATGCCGTCCCAATGGGTTTGGATTTGTTGATAGAGTAAAGGAGGGAAATGGGGGATAAAGCCAGACCGAATAGAACTTCTGCCTGGCTTATTTTATGCTAATGTTATTCCAGAGAATAGCCTCTGCTGCTTAACCATTCTTTGGATCCAGGTTCGTTAAGGTGGGCGGCCATTTTATAGTCAGCCAAGGCTCCATCTTTGTCTCCCATAGCGCCTCTTGCTGTTCCTCGATTACTGTACGCTAAACCATAATTACGGTTTAACTCAATCGCTCTTGTGTAGTCTGTTATGGCACCAGCATAGTCTTTTAACGCTGCTTTAGCATTTCCACGATTATTATACGCCAAAGAATATCTGGGGTTAAGCTGAATTGCCTTGGTGTAGTCTTCTATCGCACCTGAGTAATCTCCCTTTTGAGCTATTTCAATACCCCGATTAGAGTAGGCGAGCGAATTCTTTGGATCAAGCTCTATCGCTCGGGTGTAGTCGGCTATAGCTCCAGAAGTTTCACCGCTCGTGCCTTTTACGATGCCACGATGAAGATATGCGTAACTATCATTTGGATTGAGATCAATGGCCCTGTTATAATCCTCAATAGCTCCTTTGAAATTATTTGCTTTAAACTTGGCTGCAGCACTTGCATAAAGACCTTTTGTATTCTTTGCCGCGTAACCTGAAGGAGATAAAAGTGTTATAGCCATAACCGCTATAACAAGAATCATTATAGAATTTTTCATTGGGCTGCTCTAAAAAAATTTTACATTATTTTTTACAAAACACACATCTCCATAAAACCTATCTTTGTAACTTTAATGCAATTTTTGCGCCAAAAATCAATGACATTAGAACCAAAGACAATCTAATATATTATTATATATAGAGTTATTTCTGTATATATATTTCTTTTTCTTGTTTGGAAAATTTTTATCTGTAACACCTATCAACATAAATTGAGACACCAATGAGACAGTTTATTTTATTCAAGGGTGAGGATAAGCTTGTTTTTAAAAAAAATCTCTTACGAGGTATTGTGACCACTCGATTGAAATGATATATTTGCTCTTATAGCGGGGTTGGTGTAACTGTATTTTATTTCTTAAGTTGAGGTTCATTTACCCTTCCTTGTAATCCCACCTCAGAACCGAACAACATAAGATGACATTCTTTTCCTTTATTTTTTGACATTACTCTTATTTGGAAGCAGGAGATGAATTTTGATTTTTGCGATATTTCGGAACATACTCTTTCAATAACAGATTCTTTACTTACTAGTAACATGCAAACTCAATTCAACCTTCATTATTGGCTTTATGTAACAGCCCTTATCTTCAGTTTTGAATTTCTCTCTCTTTCAAATGCTGCAGCCGAAAGTGAATGCAAGGCTTTTTTTGCTGCTGAACAAGCTTCAGATCATGTTCGGCTGGTGGCTGACTGGGTGGTCAACTCTCATGATAATCATGGAATGCCATTTGTCATACTTGATAAAAAGCAGACGAAAATCTTTGTTTTTGATGCCGATGGCCAAATTTTAGGAACAACACAGGCGCTTCTTGGCATGACGGTGGGTGATTATGATACGGAGGGTGTCGGCAACAAGAGTCTTGCCCAGATTCCTCCGCAGCATCGGATAACCCCGGCTGGAAGGTATGTAGCTCATTTAGGTAAAAACTTACATGGGGGGCTGTATCTGTGGATTGATTATGATGCGGGTCTTGCAATTCATGCTGTTGTTAACGTCCCCGGCCAAAAGCGTCTGGAACGATTAGCGTCACAGGATCCCAAAGAACACAGGATTTCATGGGGATGTATCAATGTCCCTGTGAATTTTTTTGATTCCCTTATTTGTCCGATTTTTAAAAACAAGGGATTTGTCTATATACTTCCTGAAACGAAATCTCCAGTCGATTTTTTTGGTATAACATCTGCCAATTCAATATCAAAAAACGAAGCTACTTCGGCAGCGAAATCCTTATAACTACCTTATAAGATCAGCCAATACACCTATGCGTTATTACCATAGCCGGTGGAAAAGAATAACTCTTTTATTCGTAGTGTTGACTTTTTTTTCGTTAACGGCAGCGGCACAGGATAAACTGCTTTTTTCAGGTTTTGCTTTTTCCGGCAACTATGAAAACAGAAATGAACTCTACCCATATAGCTCAAAAGTTGAATTTCTAAAAAGTGAAAACGGTCAACCGCTGCTTAATAAAGTTTTTTATGAAAAAATAAAAACCAGGCCTCATGAAGAGGCAAGAGTAACAACCGAACTGGGGAGAATCGGTCAAGGCAATCAAATTACTGTCGCATTTGCCCTTACCTATGAGAAGGTTGAATATATGGAGCTGGATGGCCATCTGCTTTTATTTCTTGGCATAAACGCTAATGTTCTGGCTTTTGACAGGGCATCAAAACAGTTGATTGCGGCTTATCCTCTCAGGATACGATATCATGATACCGTCAATCAGAGGCTGAGTGATGAGCAGATTGTGACGTTGTTCAAAAAGCTTTATTTAACGAACGAATTAGGGATCAATCCATTTGATGAATGGCTTAACAAGTTTGCTGATTTACAGTTTAAAGGACGCCATACAAAATATCTGCAGGTTAAAAATATAGATATTGAACCTGAAGCATTGAAAATGGTTACCGCTAATAATCAAAGCCCGAAAGCTCTGAAAAATCTTATTGCCAATGAATTAGAGTCGTCAATTGCCTCAACAAACAATATTCCGATTATACCTTGGAGCCCCGGTGAAGTTGTCGGAAGGGTTATGGCTTTAAGGTTCTGTGACGGAAATACCTTTACGTTAAACCTGCCAAATCCTGATTATGAAGTTGACTTTTCTCTTCGTGCTTTCCGTGGGACAGAAGTTGATGGGGCTTACTCAAAACAAAAGATCTATCGTACCTTAGGCACAATTAAAATTTTCCAGCCTGATGTAAAAAAATATCTTTTCAATGAAAATATCTATAACACTCAAATTGTAACTCTTGCAAAAGCTTATGATGCAAGAATTGAAGATTGGGAACAATATAAAAAAACGTTAAACGAGTTGCTCTATGATACATCAAAACAGTTTTCTAACGTAAATTCCAGCTGGATTAAAGAGCATGCTTCAAGAGGTGCTGAAGCTATTGACAGCTTTCGTGATGCTTCGACAATAATTGATCAATTAAAATAACCTTATTATAATTATGAGATGTAAATACTTCTTGCTCCTTGGTGCTCTTTCGCTTTTTATTTCTGAGCCCTCCTTTGCCGAACCAATGAGGTCAACTCATTCGCTTTTCACTTTTTTATTTATGGCACGAAAAGCAACATCCATCACCCAGTTTGATGAAAGGAGAACTGACGTTCGAGTACGAAAAAATACTTCGCCTGGTTCCCTTGGTTTTGTTTCAGGCACTCAGGTGGAGCAAACTGGCGGGAGCACTCTAAGAAAAGCAGATGCCGTTACCTATGAGGTTACGAGTTCACAGGATATTGATTCGGCTATGGGAGAGGTTTTGACTAATGCAGGAATTGAGTATGCGGCATATGATGATGTCATGATCAATGGTGGTGGCCCTGACCCGGCAGTTATCAAACCGGAATTTGTCCATAAAGATGATTTAAGTGCGCAAACAAGAGCAAAAATTATTAATGCGTCCAGAAAGTGTGACGTCCGCTATTTAGCCACGGGAACTATTGATATCGGAGTTAATGATGTCGATCCGGTATCTGGAAACAGGCGTGTTTATGTTTCTGTACGGGCAAATCTCTGGGATATCAGTACCACTCTTCCGAGAAAGGTTGGTTCTGTAGGTCCTGTTCAATTTTCTGGTTTGGGACCGGACCAAAGCGTAGCAAGCCGTAATGCGCTTATTGTTGCCGCTAAAGAAACAGCATTAAGCCTTGTTGATCAACTGAATGCCAAAGGTGTTCGATAACATTTTACCCTAAAAACAGATAACTCATCATGAAGTTAAAAACACTGGTTCTCGTTGGAGCCTCACTGTTGGTCGCATCGCCGGCAAAGGCGGCATTCGGTCTGCCCGATATTGTCATCAGCAGTGACTCCCACGGCGGAAATTCACAGGTCAGAGAGGTTGTTCATGATTGCAGAAGGGCTTTGCGCAACTATCTTGAATCTCAGTACCTTATTATCGATGCGTTAGACTTGAAAGAGGAGTTGGCTGCAAGAAAGGCCACGCTGAAATTTGCTGAACAAGGGAGTGCTGCAGAATCAGATGATGACATGATAGCAGAATCAAATGCTTGCAGTGATGTTATACGACCACGTATTGAGTCAAATAAAGCTCTGGATGCTGAGCATAAAAAACTTGCGGGTCATGCTGCACTGAAATATGTTCAAGCGGTCATTGAGACAAAAAAAATGGTTGGTGCCTTAACAAGTATCAATACATCCTCCATAGGGTTCAGTGAGGTTGGCCCTGTGTTGTTTTTAGTGAGAAATGTTCCGCCATTAGTTTCAAATGCTGTTTCGACAACTGGAAAGCTGTTGAATTATTTATCAGCAAATAAGGTAGATGTAACGGAGGCAAATAAAGCTGCAAGCGGCCTCGGGGTATAAAAAACCTGTAAATTAATTACGAAGTCATGATAAAAACTCAATCAGTAATAACGGCCGTAGCATTGATAGTGCTTATTATGTCAGAGGTCAAGGTCTCCTTTGCAGACGCTGCTTTCTGGAGAGAGAAAGATCGTGAAGAGGCCGCGATTCAAGAAGAGAAGCACCAGCAGAAACTTGAGATCATGGATGCTAAGGCAGATGCTCAATTACGGCAGCAAGAAGAGAAAACTGAACAGGAACGATTACGATTAGAGCGGGAAGAAGTTCGGCTGAGGGAAAGAGAGTTACGAAATGAACGAATGCGCCCTCAGAATAACTATATCATTGTTGAACCATAAGCTGCTTTTTGATTTAATAACTTTTGAAAAAAGGAGACAAACAATGAAAAAAATATTCTGGTTGGTGATTGTAATTGCTGGAATGATTTCTGGCATTCCAAATGGCAGTATTCATGCTGAATATAGAGATCGTGAACCGGAACGATGGGATCGAAGGGAGCACCGCAGGGAGCGGGAAGAACGATATGATCGAAGAAGGATGGAAGAGAGGCGTGGATATGAACATTATGATCGTCGAGATCGCGGAAGCAGAGATCGGGATGACAATTATGGTCGTAAAGCTGGTAGAGACAGAGACAGAGATAATTTCGATCGTGGCAGAAATCATGGACAATCCAAACAAGATGGCCAGATGAATACCAAGGATCAGTCAACTCAAGATGGAAAAAAAGGAGGTAAAAAAACAGCAAAATAAAGAATGCTCGAGGAAATGATTCGAATAATTTACCATCAGAGATTAAAAGTCAAATGTTACCAGGAGACACATAATGAAAAAAACATTCTGGTTAGTGATTGCAATAGCAGGAATGCTTCTCAGTATTCCTCAAGGTAGTTCTCTGGCCGAACCTCGATTTGAGATTCATTCTCGTCCTGACTTTGTCTATTTGCCGGAGCAAAGGTTTTCTATATCAGTCGATGGACCTTATAATATGATATTGGTTGATGACTTTTACTATCTCCATCGTCATGGGGAATGGTTTACTGCAAGACACTTCCGTGGGCCATGGCATTTCATTTCGGAACGTGATCTGCCGCACAGGCTTAGAAAATATAGCTGGGAAGAAATAAAAGAGTTACGTGATGCTGAATATCGCCGGCATGACCGCGGTTACTGGGAAGACAGGCATCGGCATGATCGTGACCGATGGGATCGCTGAAGCTGATGTCAGGAAGCAAAATGTATAACGTTAATAATAAAAAAAGCGTGTCGTATTTCAGCCGAGATATGCTGCCATTACGCCTGGGTTCTTTGCAAGCTCCTTGCTGGGGCCTTCCAATACAACACTGCCACGCTCAATGATATAGGCGCGGTCAGAGATAGCGAGGGCGATCCTTGCAAACTGCTCGGAAAGCAGGATGGTCATCCCTGAGGCATGGAGTGTGCGGATTGCCTCAAACACCTCTTTGACCACCACAGGTGCAAGGCCCATTGAAGGCTCGTCGAGGACCATAAAGCGTGGCTTGGCCATAAGGACACGCCCAATGGCAAGCATCTGCTGCTCTCCGCCTGAAAGGCTCCCCGCCTGCTGCAATCGGCGTTCTCCAAGTCGAGAGAACATGCCATAGATATGCTTCAGGTCGCTGGAAGCAGCCCGCCTGAAGGGACCGAATGATGGCAAGCGCGGATAGGCCCCAAGAAGAAGGTTCTCCTCAACCGTTAGCGGGCCGAACACGCGCCGTCCTTCGGGACACAGACAGAGACCTCTTCTGGCGACTTCACTGGCTGGAAGCCCGGTTATCTCTTTTCCATCAAAAGAGACCCGCCCGCTACGCGGTATGAGAAGCCCGCAAAGGGCTTTCACCAAGGTACTTTTACCCGCACCGTTTGCTCCGACCAGTGCAACGCAGGAGCCTTCCGCAACCTGTAGCGAAATCCCCCGCACGGCATCGTCACCGCTATATCCAGCGTGCAAGTTTTCAACATTCAGCATAATTGTACCTCCGTTTCACCTTCAACATTTGCTTCCTCATCATCTGATCCAAGATATGCCTCAATCACCTTTGGATCACGACGAATCTGATCCGATGTTCCAAGCGCAATCAGGCGTCCTCCATCCATGACCGCAACCCGGTCACACAGTTCGGCAACAACGTCCTGGTGGTGTTCAATAAGCAGAATCGGCAAACCGGCACGTTTAATCGAGGCGACCAGTGCAACAAGACGCTCAATATCAGGCTTGGACATTCCTGCTGCCGGTTCGTCGAGCATCAGGATACGGGGCCTTGTGGCAATAGCCCGCGCTATTTCAAGAAAACGGAGGTCTCCATAAGAGATCTCTGAACAGCGTTGCCGAGCCTTCTCTTCAAGACCTACCGCGCGAAGCCAACCCATAGCTTCCGATTTCCCTCCGTCACGTTGACACACAACAATTGATTCCAATGCCGTCAAGCCTGAAAAGGATTGCAGATTTTGAAAGGTGCGGGCAGCTCCGGCTGAGCATGCCGACATAAGACTACCGGGCACCGGTCTGGTACCGGCAATTTCTACCGTTCCAGAGTCGGGCGCATAGAGTCCGGATACCAAATTGATAAACGTTGTCTTTCCCGAACCATTGGGTCCAATCAGCCCAAGAACCTCATCTTGACCAATATCCAACGTTATATTATCCACGGCTCTCACCCCTCCGAAAGATTTGCTGAGCTTCATGACGTGCAAAGGCAGGGCAACGGAGATTCCCGCAGACCTGATTCCTCCTGATGCAGGCGGCAAGGGATCAGGCGTAAAGCGTATCAGTCTGTGCACCATCGAAGCAATGGCTCCGGCAAGTCCGTCAGGAAGACCCACGACTGCGGCAAAAAGAAAAAGAGCAAATATCCCTTTACGCCACTCTTCCACGTTGGGTGCAAACAAAGAGAGGGCCAGGGCCAAGGCCATGGCTGCAGCTGGAGCAGTGACCGCAAACTGGGGAATCCTACGAGATATGAGTGCTCTGAAAATTGGAAAAAGGGTAACAATACAACCGAAACTGACAAAGCTTGAAAAAAGAGTCCGGTTCGAAAGCAGGTTAGGCAACATGGCCACAACCGCAGCTCCTACAAATGCACCCCATTGGCTTCGGCGACCTCCGAACACAACACCGAGCAGCAGCATAACCATCAAGTCATATCCGAAGGCTGCCGGCTGCAGGTAGCCGAAATTCAACGCATGTAACGCACCGGCAAGACCGGCAAGTGCACTTCCCCATGCAAAAGCCAAGACCTTGTGGCGTAAAGTGCCTATACCCAAGGCGTCTGCAGCTGTTGGAGAGTCGCGCAAGGCCTCAATAGAGAGTCCAAAGCGAGATTTAAGCAGAATCTGAGAAACCCACCACGCCACAAACAAAACCAGCAGACAGAGCCAGTAATAACCTCTTGCATCAAGCTCAACCGTAAACAGGGATGGCCTGACAATCGAGAGTCCAAGGGCTCCATTGGTAATTGATTCGGACTCATTGAGAACGATGACCGACAAGGTAGCGAAAGAGAGGGTAGAGAGAGCGAACTGAGGGCCTTCCAAACGCAGGGCTGGCAATGCCAATGCGGCACCAGGGAGCAGAGCCGCAATAATTCCGGCTAATAACGCCAAAGGAAAAGAAACCCCTGCCTGGACGGCCAATGCTGTCCCATAGGCACCGAGACCAAAAAGCGCAGCCTGGGCGAGGTTAACCTGTCCAAGGTATCCAACGGTTGCATCAAGGCCGATCAGAAGTATTGCGTAAACAGCCATCAGGGTAAGCAGGCCAAGTGCATACTGACCTTGCCAGAGAGCAGGAAGAGCAGCAAGTCCTACAAAAAGGGCTATACGTACGATTCGTTCCGCGGTAGTCTCCCTGAGACCAATAGAGACACGGGCAAACATGGCATCCCCCTTAAACTTTACGGATAATTTTTTTACCGAAAACACCCTGCGGTCGAATAGCCAACGCAAGAATAAGAAGAATAAGGCCTGGAGCTTCGCGCCAACCGCTGCCGAGCACATAGCCGGAAAGATTTTCTGCCGCCCCTAACGCAATACCGGCTATAAGAAGACCAAACCCGCTGTCGAGACCTGCAACCACCGCCACAGAAAAGGCTTTCAGAGTCAACGCAGCCGCCATGGTGGGTCCGACAGTTGTCACAGGACCAAGAACCGTTCCTGCAAATGCTGCTGCAGCCCCTGAAACTGCCCATGAGAGAGAGATCGCAGAGCGTGAACGAACTCCACAGAGCTCGGCGGCTTCAGGATCTGCACTGACTGCCTGAACAGCTATACCTGCCATCGTATAGCGCTTGGCAAGCTCAACAAGCGTCATGATACCCAATGCACCCGCTGCGATAGCCAGTTCCGGCCAGGTGACCGAGATTCCGAAAATATCGAGTGCACCGGTGGGCCATGGGGCAGGAAATGCTCTGTCTTCTCGTCCCCAGATATTCTCCACCGAAGAGAGAGCAAACAACCCCACAATAATCGTGAGCAGAATCCATCCTTCATTATGCTGCTTCAAGGCCAGCCTGACCGCAACACGCTCAACTAACCATCCAAGCGCTGCCCCTGCCACCATCGCCCCCAACACAGAAACCCAATAGGGAAGACCGGTACCAGCAAGGGAAATACCTGCAAAAGCGCCAAGCATAACCAGTTCGCCCTGCCCGAAATTCACTGCTTTGCCCGCGGCATAGGTCAGCTGAAACCCGTAAGCCACAAGAGCATAGGCCATGCCCATCAGTCCTCCGCCAACAGCCATCTGAGCAAGAGCAATATATGTTGCGTCCATGATTGCCAGTTACACACCTGTTAAAGAATCCAGACTTATTTGGCAGTTGTTCCCGCCAACACAAATTTTTCTGACGGATCAGCCAATACAACCCGCCCGTTCTGAACTTTACCCATAACGGTGGTTGCCCTTCGGAACGCCTCATGTGACTCAACATTCGACGGATTCCACGTTGACCATGGTTTTTTCCAGTCTGCGATGGCTCCTTTGACAGTCACTTTGAGGTTCTCTAATGAGAACTTTATTTTGGAGGGAGTAGTAGAACCTGCCTCATGAATAGCTTCAGCTAACAACAGAGCAGCATCATAACCCTGCGCTGCAGAGACTGGAGAAGGTATCCTGGTAACTCCATAAGCCTTATGGTAGGCCTGAATAAATGGTTTAGCTCTAGCTATCGACTCATCTTCTATAAACGTTTGCGGCATCAGAGCGCCATTGCCGGCGGCTCCTGCTGTATCGATAAAATTGCTCATCGACAAGGTCCATCCGCCAATCATTGGAACTTTGAATCCCAGCTTCTCCTTGCCAGCTGCTACAGCAGCCAGCTCAGGCCCTATACCCCATATCAGTATCGCCTGCGCACCAGCTGACTTGGCTTTCATAAGCTGCCCTGTCATGTCCTTGTCGCCAATGGCAAACTTCTCAACCGATACCACTTTCAGTTTGCCCCTCTGTCTGTTGATCTGCTCAATAAGGTCGTCTCGTCCAGAAACACCATAATTGGTTGCGTCGTGCACTATGGCAACATTCGTGAAACCAAGCTTGAGAGCTTTTTCAACCACCATCTGTGCCTGAATGCCGTCATGTGAGGCAAAACGGAAAATCGGCAAATCTTTCGTTCCCGCTTTGCTCCACTGTGTCATTGAAGCACTGCCTGCAGCCGGGGTGATAATTTTGACAATTCCTTTTTCGACATAATATTTATCTCCCATTACGGCAATCCCGGTGTTAACCGTGCCAATGACGGCTGAAATATCTCCCATTGATGATATTTCCTGGGCTACAAGAGCACCGCGGTCATTCTTGCCTTCGTCGTCGCGTTCGATAAGCTCAATCTTCATCTTTTTGCCACCGACATTGATACCACCGTTTTGGTTAATCTGGGAAATGGCAAGTTTGGCTCCATCCCTCATAGAGACACCCATAGGCGCTGACCCCCCTGAAAAAGGTCCGGTGATGGCAATTTTGACAACATCGGCGGCTGTGACGACCGTGGAAAATGAAGTCGCAAGCAGAAACGCAAGAATGGAACGGGATGCATTCATGACTTTTTTCCTTTAGTTTAAGTGATATTGCTTTATTTAAAGAGTATATTTAATGTAACTTGATCGAGAAATAAAACGATACAATATAGCAAGGAACGTATTATCTCTTGCTGTCTTGAATGACTTTACTGTGCATATCACTGGTCAGAACCTCAATACGCTGGCTCAACTCTTTTACCAGTTCGGTTAATTGAGTGTTCTGTTGAAGCAGCGCCAGAAGCTGTTCGGATTGCTGTACCGCATAGGTCTGGCGCTGTTCGCTCGCCAATGCAAGAGCTTCACGATGCTGTGCATCTGCATCTGCATGGGCTTTGTCGCGGTCAGCCTGTCGTGTTTGTGCAAGCAGGATAAGCGGAGCGGCATAAGCGGCCTGCAGACTGAACGCAAGATTGAGCAGGATGAACGGATAAACATCGAACTTGGTAAGTCCAAAGGCATTCAACCCAATCCAGATGGCAACGATGGCGGTCTGCCCTACGAGAAAAACAGGGGTTCCGAAAAAACGAGCGAAGGCCTCGGCTTTCAGTGAGAACCAATCGTCTCCAAAGACAGAGCCAAGATGAAGATGCGGCAGATGAAATCTGAAATAATTATTCGGCACAGGAGTGGCTGGGATAGTATTCAATTTTTTCGGGACTGTTTCCATAGGTTTCTCCTTGTATAAGCACATGTGTTACGGAACTGCAAAACATAAACGGTATCTGCAATCAGGCGAACGGATTTTCCTGACAGGGCTTGCCAAGTGATTTCGCAAGAGCTTCGTGCGTGATCGTTCCTTTCCAGATATTCAGGCCTTTAGAGAGGCTGGGCATCATCACCATGGCGCTCTCAAGCCCGAAATCGGCAATTCTCCTGATATAGGGCAGTGTCACCCCGGTCAAGGCTTCTGTTGAGGTTTGAGGATATGCTGCAGGCATGTTTGCCACACAGTAATGTACAATTCCCTCTTCAACAAAAACAGGATTTTCATGAGTTGTCGGTCTGCAGGATTCAACACATCCTCCCTGATCAACGGCAATGTCGACAAGAACAGCTCCCTGCTTCATCGTTCGCAGCATTGCCTTTGTAACAAGCTTTGGTGCCAAAGCGCCGGGGACAAGCACCGCTCCGATAACCAGATCAGCCGTATCAAGCTGCTCTTCAATATGGAGTTCGGTCGAATAGAGCGTATGAACCTGAGAGGGCAGTGCTGATTCAAGAAAACGCATTTTTTCCTGATCTATTTCAAGAACGGTCACGTCGGCTCCGAGTCCTGCAGCTACTTTAGCGGCATGCATTCCGGCTGATCCGCCGCCAAGAATGGTCACTTTCCCTGGCAGAACACCTGGTACTCCACCCAGCAGTTTTCCTTTACCTCCGTGATGATGGCCAAGATAAAAAGCGCCCATGAGAACACTCATTTTTCCGGCAATCTCACTCATTGGTGCAAGCAAAGGAAGACGACCACCATCCTGAACGGTTTCATAAGCGATAGCCGTAACCCCTGAATCAAGTAATTTGTCTGTCAATGCTGGCTCTCCGGCCAGATGCAAAAAGGTGAAAAGCATGAGCTCTTCACGAAAAAAGCGAAATTCCTGTTCAAGTGGCTCCTTGACCTTGACAACAAGGTCACTTTTCCATACCTTTTCGGCTGAAGAGGTCACAACAGCACCTGCGCGGCGGTACTTATCATCACTGAATCCACTGCCTGCACCCGCGCCTGCCTCTACAACAACCCTATGACCTGCAGCAACAAGATTACGGACTCCGGAAGGAGTACAGGAAACCCTGTTCTCTCCGGACTTGATTTCAACTGGAATACCTATATGCATAGATTTTGCTTTAGCGTTGAATGATACTTTTAGTGGTACACCCTAACAAGAGCCAACTATCGGGCAGCCCTCGGCTTATCAGACCATCTTTTTGAAGTGGCCTTTGCAAAAGGTTTCGGCGCAGGGTGACCCGAATTTCCTCTCCCTTGCTGTTTGGGTACTTTGACCGGATGATGATCAAGCAATGGAAAAGAATGAGTGTCAATAACAGGAATTTTTTTTGCTATCAGTTTTTCAATATCACGCAGATACTCTTTTTCTTCGGCATCACAAAACGAGTACGCCGTTCCTTTTGCTCCCGCTCTTCCCGTTCGGCCAATACGATGGACATAGGTTTCCGCTATATTGGGCATTTCAAAATTGATGACGTATTCAAGATCGTCAACATCAATACCACGTGCGGCAATATCAGTCGCGACGAGGACACGGGTATCCTGTGCTTTAAAATTTTTCAATGCGCGCTGACGGGCATTTTGTGCTTTGTTTCCATGTATCGCCTCCGCAGTGATATGGTGCTTCTGCAGAATTTTGACCACTTTGTCGGCACCATGCTTTGTCCGCGTAAAAACCAGAGCCGTTTTTATGACTGGATCTCTTAAAATATCAACCAGCAAGGCATTTTTATTTCCTTTGTCTACAAAATAAACATATTGATTAATAATATCTACCGTTGAAGAGACCGGAGTGACCGAAACATGGGAGGGATTATGCAAAATTGAGGCGGCAAGCTTGACAATTTCAGGGGGCATAGTGGCAGAAAAGAAGAGTGACTGCTTTTTTTTGGGAAGTGCTGCCAGAATCCTTTTGACATCGTGAATAAAACCCATGTCGAGCATGCGATCCGCCTCGTCAAGAACAAGTATCTCAACATCACGTAAATTTAAGTGCCCCTGATTCATGAGATCTAAAAGTCTGCCAGGGGTTGCAATAACAATGTCAACGCCGCGAAGCAATGAAGATGCTTGCGGGTTTTGATTCACGCCGCCGAAAATCACCGTATTGGTTAATCCGGTGTGGCGACCATACGCTTTAAAACTATCGCCGATCTGGATGGCCAACTCTCGAGTTGGTGTAACGATCAGGCTTCTTATTTTCCTTTTTTTCTCATTAACCTTGTTGGCACTGAGAAGCTGCAGAATGGGAATGGCAAACGCTGCTGTCTTCCCTGTACCTGTCTGTGCACAGCCAAGTAAATCACTCCCTTGTAAAATAATCGGTATGGCTTCTGCCTGTATCGGTGTTGGAGTAGTATAACCTTCTTCCTGAACTGCTTGTAAAATCGGATCGATGATGTTTAATGAATCGAAGAGCATAGAGTATCTGAGTAGAACTGATTATTTGAATAGTTTTGAGAACATAAGAACGCCTTTGGACGCTCTTCTCTTCACGCATGATCCCTGTCAGCATGAAAGAACATCTGGCTCAAGGGAGGAAAAAGGCGGGATTCTTCAATATAACGATTCCATTCATATCTTGCATCAGCATATACAAGCTGTGGGGTTACGACTGAGCGGAAACCCATGCAGGCACGTATTTCCAGGCACTTTTCATCTCCACATTATGAGTGTGCCAGAGAGGATCGTGCTTGCTGACCAAAGCCCAGAATGCTTTGGAATGGTTCATCTGAACCGTGTGGCATAGCTCGTGAATCATAATGTAACGGACCAGATGGTCGGGCAAAAAAAGCAGCTTGGTGTTCAAGGTTATCAATTGACGGGAGGTACAACTACCCCATCGGGAGTGCTGTAGACGAACCAATGCCTCGGCATACTTAAAATCTTGAGCCGCGGCAAGTTTCCCTAAGGAGGGAATAAGATGCTTGTGAGCCTGTCGCTTGAGCCAGGTAAGCAATTGACTGCGACAGAGTTCCGCATCTGCAACATCAGCTGAAAGAAGCAGCCTTCTCCCTCCGGCATCATCAACATCGAGCACTCTCCTGCCTTGATTATTGTACACAACACTCCACTTTTCATTGCTGTTGTGCAATGCAATAGTGTATGGCAGTCCATTTTCTGTCAAGGGAAGAGGTTCAGGGCGATGCACTTCAATCCTTGCCGCCGCCTGTTTGATCCACGCTTCGTGTCGTTGAAGAAGAGCGGGAAGATGCTTTTTATTAAACCCTTCAGGGAGTACAACCACCAGACCGCCATGTGGGGTCATCTTTAAGCGAGCGTTCTTTGCCCTTGAACTTACTTTGACCGTATAGGGCAGAGGAGAGTTCTCGGGCACAGAAGAACCATGATGTAACAAAGAAGAGAGCATCTGCAGCATATTGAGTTCTAAGCCTTCTCAACCTAACGCACTCTGCAAGTCAGCGATAAGGTCATCGCGATCTTCGATTCCTACAGAAAGCCTTATGATAAAATCAGTGATCCCTGCTGCCGCCCTGTGTTCACTATCCATTGAAGCATGGCTCATGGTCGCCGGATGTTCAATCAGCGATTCAACACCGCCAAGGCTTTCTGCAAGTGCAAAAAGCTTGGTGGCTTTCAGCACTCTGTAAAGTTCCTCAATTGGCCCATCGAGCTCAAAGGAGACCATACCACCGAAACTCCGCTGCTGTTGTTTAGCCAGTTCATGCTGGGGATGGGTTGGCAATCCAGGATAAAACACTCTCTTCACTTTTGGATGCTTCTGTAGAAATTCTGCAACTGCCAAGGCATTCCGCTCATGCTCACGCATCCGTACCACAAGAGTCTTGATCCCGCGAAGCACCAGCCAGCAGTCGAACGGCTGGGCACAGGTACCAAGGCAGTTGACAAGAAATTTAAGTCTGGCATCGAGATCCTCACTGTTCGACAATACTGCTCCGCCAACAACATCGGAGTGACCGTTGAGGTACTTGGTGGTGGAGTGAACCACAACATCAGCCCCAAGTTCAAATGGTTTCTGGCCGTAAGGAGAGAGAAAGGTATTGTCAACAATGGTTACAAGGCCTCTCTCTTTTGCGAGTGCTGAAACCGCTGGAATATCAACAAGGTTCAACAATGGATTGGATGGGGTTTCAACCCATACAGCCTTTGTATTGGCATTGACAAACGGAAGAAGATTGTCGGCGTCCTGAAGGTTGACAAAATGCACCTTGATGCCGAAATGCTCTTCAACGGTCTTCATCAGCCTTGAAGTACCTCCATAACAGTCGTCGGTACAGATAATCTCATCCCCTGAATGAAAGAGGTTCAGTGTGGTCGTAATCGCCGCCATACCGGTAGTTACCGCAACAGCTGAAGTGCATCCTTCAAGTGCGCAGAGCGAGTCTTCAAGTGCCTTGCGTGTCGGGTTGCCGCTTCTCGTATAATCAAATCCCCGGTGCTTCCCGATATCCTCGAACACAAAGGTTGATGACTGGTAAATCGGAGTCATAATGGCGCCGTATGCCTTGTCGGGCCCTACTCCGGCGTGGATAGTGTCAGTCTGAAAACTCATGGATACCTCGATTAAAAATTTAAAGATAAACAAAATAAAAAAACCCCTTCCCTGATGAGTCTGGAAGAGGTTTAATAGATAACTCTGTTTCGTATGGCAGCGCCTTGATCTGCACGCCTGTTTTGAAAAGAGAGGCTGAAAAAAGCTCTTTTTCACTCATCGTTCTTCAGCTTCATCCGTAAAAAACCAGATGTATAGAGTGCAGAAGTAGAATGTGGCACCGTGCTCTGTTTAACAAACAGAATCGGTTGTCAAGGCTTCATCGGGTCTATTCCCTCAGCCTTTCTTGATGACCAGCAATGTTTAATAAGAACAAATTCACAATCGTTAATATACGATTTTGCATGAAAAATACAATATGCAGACACGCTCATTCCTCAATTTGAAGCAATCTCTTCATCTCTTCTGTGCAGTGTGGAAGATTGACAGTACAGTAATCGTTTTGTTATCTGAAGTATAGACAACACAGAACGGTATATCAGAGAAGTACAGCTCCCTGGTATCTGTTATTTTGCCGGGCTTTGCGCTATTGGGCATATGCGGGCAACTGCCTGGTGATCTTATTGCAAAAAGGTGATGATGGTTTTTTTAGCTGCCCTTTTGCTGGTCTGGCTGATATAGGTTTCTATCTCACGAAGAGAATCTTTTGCCTCTTTAGTCAGGACAATTTTCAAGTTCTGCCTCCAATTCAGCAATAACATCTTCAATAGGGGTTACTCGACCTAATAGAGGAAAAGACATGAGTGCGAATTCTGTTGTGAGGGCGCGAATTGACGAAAAAACCAAGGCTGAAGCCGCAGTTGTACTGGCTTCCATAGGGCTCACGATGTCCGATGCCGTAAGGCTCATGCTGAAACGGGTTGTTGCTGAAAAAGCATTGCCGTTTGACCCGCTCATCCCCAATGCAGAAACCATTGAGGCTATTATGGAAGCGAGGCGCGGAGAACTCATAAAGGTTGGCTCTATAGACGACCTGTTTCGGGATTTAAATGCGGATGACCATGCGCTGATCGGCACACTGAATGATTGTCGTGATTGCCACGTTAAGCCTGATCTTATTCTGATCTACCGCAAAAAAGATGACTCCATAACAATGTGTGCCCCGAAATAGGTGCGACCATCTTCCTGAACTTAGGCTTCGATAGCGGTACCAGCTGCTTTCGCTTGGTGCATCTCTCGCACAGCTCCGAACTTCATGTAGTCAGGGAGCGCAGCTGGTATTTAGGAGTGGTGTGGTCAATAAAAAACCCGGTAGTTAGCCAGGCTGAATGTTATATTTCCTCACTAATTACTTTTTCAATGGTTCTGAGCAGTGTGGAAGAAAGACTGAAGGATGTTTATGTTTGCGCTGGTGCCCTGATGTCAGGGCTTGCTTTATTGTATTCAAAAGGATACATTATTTCTCATGAATACGTTTAAACAAACAACCGATTTTGACTCATGGCTGTCAAATCTCAAAGATAGAACAGCCAAATATCGAATCTTGGCTCGGCTAAAAAATGCCATGTTTGGAAACTTTGGTAATTGTAGTCCGGTCGGTGAAGGGGTTTCAGAGATGAAGATTGATGTCGACCCAGGTTATTGAGTATACTACACCCGAATGGGGGATACAACTTACTTTCTATTGGGTGGCGGAGATAAGTCAACACAGTCATTGGTTCAGGGCTCGATCTGGTCTATTATGCGCTGCAGTTCCGCTTTCATGGGTTCACTCTCCCTTTAGCTTCGGTGACAGAAACTTTCTGAAAAACACGCCCTTGCGCCCAGCGGTTACATACTTCTTTCCGTCCGGCCTGGTTCCAACGCGAGCACCTTTGACTCCGACCGATACGCCTATGCCTGACTTGGATAGGTTCAATCTGATCGGCCCGATATTTATGCTTTTTCGGATGAAGAATCCCATCACTCACTCCCGTTTAAGTTTCGCCTTGCCTGCAGTTTCGCAACAGTGTCCGGAGCGTACAATATAGCACTTCCGTATCTTTCCTAATCCTTGCCCTGAATGAGTATCGCTTCTGCCGTATAAACCGTGTTCCCCTTCTTTTGCGTACTGCCTTCTCTAAAGTTCTGGAGCTGCCTTCGTGAATACCCTGTCTGGCCTACCATTTCATTTTCAATCACCGTGAAGTCCATGTCTTTTTTTTTAGATCCCTGAATATAAAAGCCCCCATACGTCAATTTCGAGATCCTCTATCGCGTCATCATCCTTACTCTCAAGAACTGTGATCTTTTTGCTTTGATAATTGCTCAACCAGCCCATTTTTCTCTCCTGATGTATAAGTTATTGGTTCCAAGAGAGTAAGCCAGATGATCATCTGTTCTTAAAGCAATCCGGAACCCCGTATCTTCGTCCGGCCTGACTCCATCTTCCATCGGGTCAAAGGATCAACAAGGAAAAGAGCTCGCAAAGCAGGAGGCTCAGAGCCTGCATTCGGTGACAGCTCTTCGATGCGCTTCCGCAGGTGTCAGCACGCCGCTGGCGAATGGTGCTGAACTCTTGCGGCATGAATGACAGAACAGTTTTAAAAAAAATTGGTGTATTGCGAAGCCGTGACTTATTCAATTAAAAGCGAAGCCGTTCTGATGCACGAGCAGTGCTGAATGAACGAAAAGGGCTTCCCCTTGCCCTGAAGAGCGCATAATTCGACAAAAAGCGTTATAATGCACAATAATTCGACACCAACATTCATTTTTCGACACTTATGCCGAACACGATCCAAAGCATTTCCGATAGTGAGATCACCATTGATGCCAGCCGAAGATGGGTTGGTTATGCTGCACTGCAGCGCTCACTCGGTTCAGAGCTGCCGTTAAGGGAGCTTTGTGCGGTTGCGACCGGACATGTCAGAGGGAGTGTCCGGATGGAAAACGGGATACGTGTCTATGACCAGCGATACCGCCCAGAGGGCAATGTTGCAGGGCATATCTTTTTTGCTCTCAAGCATGAAACGCTTGACCTACTTGTTCTTAAAAGCATCCTCATCAAGCTCGGAGCAAAAGCAGTCACAGCGGTCCTTGCAACCTATCAGGGCAAGCAGCAAGCCCGAAGGCTCTGGTTTCTTTATGAATGGCTCACCGGCAAGAGACTTTCGCTTGAAGACATTTCACCCGGAGTGCGCTATCTTCCGCTTCTTGACCCTGAGAATTATTTCACCGGGCCCGAGAGGCAATCACCACGACACAAAATCACAAACAACCTTCTTGGCAACCGTGACTTCTGCCCTGTAGTCCGTAAAACAGAGGCGCTGCAAGCGTTCACCAGGGCCGCACTCTCTCTTCAGGTCGAGCAGGTCATGGGTAGAACCAGCCAGGATGTCTGGCGTCGTGCAGCCAGCTTTCTGCTTCTTGCCGACAGCCGCGCTTCATTTGCCATTGAGGGAGAGCGACCAGCCCGAAACAGGATCGAACGCTGGGCACTGGTCATTCAGCAAGCAGGGCGGCAGCCGCTCTCCCTCTCCGAAATCATGGAGATGCATGGCAAACTCATTCAGGACAACCGTTTTGTTGCAAGGGGGCTTCGCTCTGAAGGAGTCTTTCTTGGTGAACGCAATCGTGATGGCGAGCCGGTTCCGGAGTTCATCGGTGCACGACCCCAGGATCTTCCATCACTGATGCAGGGACTTCTGGATAGTCACCGCATCATGAGCGGCGGCTCAGTTGATCCTGTCATTCATGCCGCCCTGCTCGCATTCGGATTTGTTTTCATGCACCCCTTCGAGGACGGTAATGGACGCTTGCACAGAGCACTCGTTCATCATATTCTTGCCGAAAGGAAATTTGCACCTGCGGGTATGGTTTTTCCGGTCAGCGCAGTCATGCTTGAGCATATCGAGCAGTACCAGCAAGCCCTGCGTGACTTCAGCGCACCGCTCATGCCCTCTATTGAATGGCAGCCAACACCAAAAGGCAACATCGAAGTGCTTAATGATACCTCCGATCTCTACCGGTTCGGCGATTACACCGCACTTGCTGAATATCTCTACACCTGCGTCGAGCACACCATCACAACCCTCCTCCCAAAGGAGGTGGAATACCTGAGATGCTATGACCTTGCGCTGACATCAATCGGTGAGCACATCGACATGCCCGGAAACCAGATACGCGACCTCATTATGTTCATCACTCAAAACGGCATGAAACTCCCTCTTCGCCGACGCCACAAAGAGTTCGCTTCGTTGACTGATGCCGAAGTCTTGGCCATTGAACAGTATGTCGCGACGGCTTTTTCTCAGGATAACCACAGTGAATGATATGAATACCCTGTATTCAATCATTCACTGTGGGATCAAACAAACAACGTGTTTTCTGGCTTCCAGTAACGCCTGCATGAAATACCGCCAGCAGTATTATATTGCAGTTACCTCGTTGCTTTCGTCGTAACGATCAATGCAGTCGTGCTGGCTGTTCTTGGGGTTGTTGACTTTCGTTGAGACCGGATAGAGTGTGAGTGCACCGTCTTTTGAAGGCAGCAGCAGCTCCCCTGCTCCGGGCGAGCTTGCATCGAGCCACTCTTTCCAGTGTTCCGGCTCAAGGATAACCGGCATTCGATCGTGAACGAATTTCATTTCGCTGTTGGCATCGGTGGTGATGATGGTGCACGAAACAACAGGTGCGGCACTGGCATCCGATTTCCAGATGTCCCACAATCCTGCGAATGCCATGGGGTTACCGTCAGCCCTTTGAATGTAGTAAGGCTGCTTTTTGCTCTTTGCTGTTTGCTTCCATTCATAGAAACCGCTGGCAGGGATGATGCAGTGCGACCGGTGCAGCATGTGGCGAAAGTATGGCTTTATGGCGAGGGTTTCAGCGCGTGCATTGATTGGCCGGACTTTCGGTAGTGCTTTGGCCCAGTGCGGGATAACGCCCCAGTGTGCAAGCGTGAGGGTATTCTTGCTCTGGTCTCCCAGGAGAACCACAATATCAGTATCGGGGGCAATGTTGTAGTTTCCTGAAAAATCTATCTCTTGCTCCTCGACAAAAGGAAGTTCGTACTGGTGGAGCTGCCTGATGAAATCTTTGAGCTCATAGAAGACGAATCGACCGCACATAGAGAAACATGGTTTGCCGTTACTGGTTACAAAAAAACTTACGAAAATCATACAGACTCTCCGCATGAACTCTCTACACCAGAATGCCTGAAAGATTGTGCAGGTGTTTGAGGTTGACTATCTTAACCAACTATACCAGTTTCCTGACTCGTAAAACATGCTGTATGCACATTATCCATTCCATTAACGACTTTTTGTTTGAACTGTTCCCAAGGGCAAAAGATGCCGGGAATAATATTGATGTGCTGATAGAGGAGATTGAGAAGTTCTACACCGTGGGGCCTTTCAAGCCTGCGATTACGATTGTGCATGGCATTCTGGATATCACCATTGAAGGCGAGCTGATTGAGCAGCACAACAGCCGGTACCGCAAAGTGCTTGACCTGTCGGATGAGCGCCGGTTTGAAGAGGCCAAAGAGGAGATCAGGCAGCTTATCAAGGAAGCACCGCACATTTCAGAGTATCACCGGGTGCTTGGGCAAATTCTCTCGGAAGAGGGCGAACAGGATGATGCGATCAACAGCCTTATCGATGCCTTGCGCTGGGATCCGAAGAACCATTGGGCTCTGATCATGACCGGCAACATACTTGCCCGCTACCAGAACGACATTGATGCAGCCTTGAAATATTATGAGAGCGCAGTGCTGCTAAAGCCGAATGATTATGCGTCACTGACTATTATTGCCCTGAACCTTATACCGAATGGGAGGCCAGAGAAGGCTCGAGAGTATCTTGACAAGGCCTTTGAGATCAATCCCGGTTATCCGAATATGTATTACGCTTATGCCAAGCTTGCAGAAGCTGAGCACAATGACAAGCAGGCGTTTGAAATGGCGGTGGTTGCGCTCTTCAAGAATCCCCGGAAGGATTTGCTCTATAAGCAATCGCTGGAGAGTGCCATGAGGGCGGCAAGTGCGATTATCGATGTAGAGGTTGGCGGAGATATTGTCAATGGGTTTGCGGCCCGGC
>Ga0118677_10000723_pt1 | contig 71522 bp, 64 predicted proteins | sample AliMusrvi5mmetaG_FD_86154 | JGI IMG/M metagenome (GOLD analysis project Ga0118677, IMG submission 86154) | reverse complement strand
CAGTGGAACAAGGGATGGCAGGGGGCAAAGCCTTCTGCTAAGGTCCCTGCTTCCGCCTCATGAAATTAACCTCCTCCCTTCTCACGCCACGGCTCCTAATTTTAGGAGCCGTTCTGGCACTTACAGGAACCTCTCAGTCACAGGCCCAGACCCGTCAAGCCCTCGACCAAGGCTGGGAGTATTATCAGGGCTCCCTGGGTAGCATCTGGGAGATCTGGCGCGGTGACAAGGCCACCGACAATGTGCAGTGGAAACAAGTGACACTCCCCCATTGTTTCAACGGTCGTGATGCCGTCGATCCCGATGTGCGCTACTACCAAGGCCCGGGATGGTATCGCACCCACCTCAAGGTCGCAAACCCTTACGCAGGAGGACGCACCCTGCTCCACTTTAACGGAGCCGGTCAGAAATCCGAGGTCTTTGTCGGGCTTGATAAGGTCGGCTCCCATGTCGGAGGCTACGACGAGTGGACCGTCGATATCACTGATGCCGTTGCCAAGGCTCTGGCCAACCCCGCCTACAAGGGTGAGGTGCCCGTTGCCGTGAAATGTGATAACTCACGGGATGCAGAAATGGTCCCCTCGGATCTGAGCGATTTCAACCGCTACGGCGGCATCTATCGCCATGTCTATCTTGATTATGTTCCCGCAGTTTCCGTCGAGAGGGTTCATGTCGAACCGACCCTTGAGGCCTCAGGACAAGCCCAGATCAAGGTCCGAGCCAGGCTCTACAATCCGACCGATTCGAAAGAGAAGCTCAACCTTGCCCTGAAAGTCACCGATCCATCGGGGAACGTCGTTCAAACCGCTGATCTCCAGAGTGAACCATGGCAGGGAGAGAAGGAGATCGCCTCCTTCACCATGAAATCCCCTCAACTCTGGTCACCCAAATCTCCAGCCCTTTACAATTGCTCGGTGACTCTGAAATCACCTCAGGGGGACGAGGAGGTCGCAGGACGATTCGGCATCCGCTCTTTCGAATGGGTCGAGCACGGCCCCTTCAAGCTGAATGGCGAGCGTCTTCTCCTCCGTGGCACCCACTACCATGAGGATCATACCGGCGTGGCCGCGGCAGTTCCCGATGATGTTGTCCGAAAGACACTCCAGTCGATGAAGGAAATGGGAGTGAACTTCGTGCGCCTGGGCCACTACCAGCAGGCCCCCCTGGTCCTCGATCTCTGCGATGAACTTGGAATCTTGGCTTGGGAAGAGGAACCGTGGTGCCGTGGAGGCATCGGCGGCGAAGGATACAAACAACAGTGTCGCGACATGCTTGGCAACATGATCGACCAACACTACAACCACCCTTCCATTATCCTTTGGGGACTTGGTAACGAGAATGACTGGGAGGGAGACTTCCCCGTCTATGACAAGGCCGGTGTTCGGGCCTTCATGACCGCCCAGAACGACCTTGCCCATAAGCTCGATCCCTCACGCAAAACCACGATCAGGCGCTGTGATTTCTGCAAGGACATCGTCGATGTCTACTCCCCTAGCATCTGGGCCGGTTGGTATAGCGGACGCTACACCGAGTATTCCAAGTCCCTCGACAAGTGGATCAAGCAGGCCCCCCACTTCTTTCATGCGGAATACGGCGGGGACAGCCATGCACGACGCCACTCCGAGGAGCCCGAGAAGTTCCTTGGCGATGTCGCCACCGGACAGGGAACGGCTGAAGTCGGAAGTGCCTACAAAGGCAAGGGTGGTCCCACCCGCCCATCAAAGGATGGTGATTGGTCCGAAAGCTACATGGTCAACCTGTTTGACTGGCACCTCAAGGAGCAGGAGCAGATGACCAACCTCACCGGATCCGCGGCTTGGATCTTCAAGGACTTTGCAACCCCGCTCCGTCCCGAAAATCCGGTTCCCCGCGTGAACCAAAAGGGTGTCGAGGAGCGTGATGGCACCCCGAAGGAGAGCTACTACGTCTTCCAGAGCTACTGGAGCGACAAGCCGATGATCCATATCTACGGACACTCGTGGCCCGTGCGCTGGGGCAAGCCGGATGAGGAGAAGCAGGTGAAGGTCTACTCCAACTGCGACAAGGTGGAGCTGTTCGTGAATGGGGTCTCCGCGGGAGTCAAAGAGCGCAAGCTCGGGGAATTCCCCGCCTCCGGCCTGAACTGGTCCGTGAAATTGAATGATGGTGACAACACACTCAAGGCCGTCGGTCAGAAGGACGGGAAGTCCTTCACCGACGAGATCCACCAGAAATACCAGAGCACCCCTTGGGATAAACCCTCTCAACTGACACTCAAGGAGGTCTCGCGTGACGGAACTGTGGTGACCCTTGAGGCCCAGGTCCTCGACAAGAGTGGAGTCCAATGCCTTGATGCGGCGACGCCTGTGCGCTTCGGCCTCACGGGCGACGGGACCCTGATCGACAATCTGGGAACCTCGACCGGATCCAGATCTGTCCAGATGTATAACGGGCGGGCGCTCATCAGCATCCAGACCAATGGAGCTGACTCGGTGGCCAGCGTCTCGAGCCCGGGCCTGCCCACGGTCTTCCTTCCCATGAACAGCCAGAAGTAACTCAGAAGCACCACGAACATGAACAAGCTCACCTCCCTTGCACTGCTGACGCTTCTCCTCCTGGGAACGGGACGGGCGACCGCCGCTGATCCCTCCCCCACGACGGTTGCGACCACCCCAGCCATACCAGTCCCAACGAACGCATCCGCCTCCTTCCTCGCTTCGATCCCCCACCCTGGCAACAAGGCCCCTGATGTGGCGGCGATCGACCGGGACAGGATCCTAAAGGCTGCTGATGCCGCCCTGCTCCTTGCGCCGCTCAGCATCACGCAGACCAAGGCTCCTGCCAGTCCGGCGGGCATTCATGATTATTATTCCAACGGCGACTATTGGTGGCCGGATCCCTCCAAGCCTGATGGTCTTCCTTACATCCAACGCGACGGCCAAAGCAATCCTGCCAACTTTTCAGATCACCGGGTGGCCCTCCGCAAGCTGAGGGACGCCGTGGCCGCACTCGGAGCCGCCTACTTGATCACCGGAGAGGACAAGTATGCGGCCAAGGCCGCCGAAATGCTTCGCGTCTTCTTCCTGGATCCTGAAACCAAGATGAATCCCAATCTCCAGCACGCTCAGACTGTTGCCGGAGCCTTTCCGAATGGTCGGGGCATCGGCATCATCGACACCCTCCACCTGATCGAAGTGCCCGTCGCCGTAGCGGCCTTGCAGAAGTCACCCGCCTTCCCTGCTGAGACTATGGCCGGACTGAAATCTTGGTTCCACGACTACCTCGACTGGATGATCACCAGTAAAAACGGGCAAGACGAGGCGGCGGCCAAGAACAATCACTCCGTGGCCTTCTGGCTGCAGGCCGCCGTTTTTGCCGCCTTCACGGGGGATCAGGAGCGCCTTGCCGAGTGTCGCAGGCAGTTCAAGGAGGTCTTCATCCCCAAACAGATGGCACCGGACGGAAGTTTCCCACTCGAGCTTAAGAGGACCAAGCCTTACGCCTACTCAATCTTCCAGCTCGATAACATGACCACACTCTGCCGTGTTCTCTCCACGCCTGATGAGAATCTCTGGGCATTCGAGCTTCCGGATGGTCGAAGCATCAAGAAAGGAATTTCCTACCTCGAGCCCTACCTCGCGGACAAATCGAGCTGGCCCCTCAAGCCTGACGTCCAGGCCTGGGCAGGATGGCCGACCCGCCAGCCAGCACTCCTTATGGGCGGGATTGCTTACGGTGACCCCACCTACATCGATCTGTGGAAAAAGCTCCACCCCGACCCTTCGGACGAGGAGATCCAACGCAACGTTGCGATCACCCAGCCGATCCTTTGGGTGCAGTAGAAGAGCAGAGCATCGGAGCCAAAACGAACGTGATGAACGGGGATCTTTTCATTCCCGTTTCGATTGCTGATCCCCAGCCCCCTATGGGATCTTCGGCTGACCGGCTCTCCCTCTCGGCATGATCGCACACCTGCTGCGAGCTGCTCTGCTTGTCGTAGCATCCTTATGGATTGCCTCGGAGTCTCTTCATGCTGGGGTCACTTTCACCCCGCTTCCCACACCACCGGACGTTCCCTTCTCCATCTTCATCTGCCCCTACGGTCTCTCGAAGAAACAGGTCGTGGGAAGCTATGATAACGGCGGAAGGACACGGGGATTTCTTTATAACGAAACCAAATGGACCTCCCTTCAGGTACCAATCGGAAAAAAGGGAACCTACGCGCGAGGCGTTTCCGATACCAATGTGGTGGGCATCTACTACGACCGACAGTTGAAGACCCATGGATTCCTCTACAATGGATCGACATTCACCCACATCGATCATCCCAAAGGAACAGAAGGCACCATGGTCACCGGGATTTCAGGGAAGGTCATCGTCGGAAACTACTACGATGGATCTCCTAAAACCCATGGATTTCTCTTCGACGGAACAGCCTTCACCACAATCGATCCTCCAGATACGGGCGCAAAAAGTTATCTGATGGCTGTTGATGCAAACAAGATCGTGGGCGTCTGCAAGTCCGGAAGCGCACAGTGGAGCAGCTTCCTCTACGACGGCAAGACCTTCAAGGCCATCGCAAACCCCAAGGCCACCTACGGAACACTGGCCAACGGAATCTCCGGCACAAATATCGTCGGCAGCTACTATGATGAGTTGGGGATCTCCCACGGGTTCCTCTACAATGGCAAGGAGTTCACCACCATCGACCATCCCCTCGCCACCATCGGCACAGCAATCAATGCCATCTCAGACAACAAGATCGCAGGATGGTATCGCGACTCAACCAACAGTCACGGATTCACCGCCACTCTTTCTCCCAAGTAATCGCAAAAGCCCCCCCAAGGAGGAGACTCTTTTGCTCTCAAGGATTTTTACGAGAAGTCGAAGAATCAGGAGCAGGATTGCCTAGTAACCTCTTCCTCCAGAGATCCAATTTGATCAAATCTTCAACATAGCGGGAGATCGTCACCTTGGCTGCGATTGCGGCCTTCTTGGCAGCCTCCTTGATCTTGGGATCAATTCGGAAGCTGAAGAAGATTTTATGAATCGGAGTCCTAATGACTTTAAGTTACTACTAATACCACCCCTTCTCAACCTGTGGAAGTGCTTAGATCGCTGCCATTTGACATTGCGACGAGGTGGACACGATTACCGCCACCGTCACCTCTTAACTTACTGGAACCCCCGCAGGGCGATCACTCTCGGCGGGGGGCAAAGAAAAACCCATCCCCGCCTTATGATCGGCAGAGGATGGGTCTTCTGTGAAAAGCTAGGAGTGCTTAAGCAACCTTCCGACGATACACGACAATCAAAGCGATTGCTCCCAGTCCGAAGAGGGCGTAGGTGGAGGGTTCGGGGATTGTTACTACAACAGAACCTTGAATGAAATATCCGTCTGTAGTTCCGGGATAGTAAAAAGCTACCACCGTATCTTGACCATTGTTATAATTGGCAAAAGGCACTGTGGTAAGTGTTGAGCCGGGAAGTGAACCCGTAGTTGGGTTTTCTGGATCTACGTAAGAGAAAGAATTAATTGCGCTATTAGTTGAATCCCAATTGATGGCTACCAAGGAAACGGCATGACCTACGCCAGATTCAAAAGGAACCAATAATAATTGGGTGGCTGATAGTGAGACAAGGTTCTGGTATAACTGATTCCATGAAGGCAGCTTCTGAAAAGTTATATTCAATCCGGGAAAACCCAAGTCACTGAAATAGCTTTCAAGCCCTGGAACAATGGCTAATGGAGAAGTTCCGCTTGCAGATGTAGTGTTCAGGTATTTGGGACCTGCAAGTGTTAGGTCAGTATTTATCCAGTCCTGGTAGGAAGTTCCCACAAGTGAGCTGCCAAAATAACTCGAGTTAACATTTTGAAAATAATTCAATGAATTTACCCATGATGTTGGAACGCACCCGTTGTCACCTAAGGCTATGGTAATTCGGGGGTCACGTTGATTGAGATAACCGAAGAGGGAAAGTTCCTCGGAAGCAGAATACACATACTGAGCTTTTGCGTTTCCAGCAATTGGTAGCAATCCAGCAGCAATGGCTAAAGCGAGGATGTATTTTTTCATGAGGAGAAGCGTGGCCGAATGGAACTACGCAAATAGGACTCTTACAACCACCAAATTTGGAAAAGAAAAAAATGCAGAATCGTCACAATCCCACCTCTGTAGCGATTCCTTAGCGGACTGCGCAAACCGACTACCCCAGCCTCCCTCTGGAACCTCTTCAGAGCGCAGGAGTCTTCAAAGAAATTTGTGAGAAAACCTAGACTCGGGCTGGCGGGAATTATCCTTTCTGCGAAAGGCTCTGCGATATGGGCTTCGCTTGAACGATTTGCGCTAAAGCGCGGGCAGTCGAACCGACCACTTCTGTTAAGCGACCTTGCAACATCAATTGCCACATAATCCCATTAGTAGCTGGAATTGTTGCTTTTGTAGGTCTTTAACCTGCCGTCTACTCCAAAGATAACAGTCGTCTTGTTCCGATCGATAATTGTGGGTGCGGTGAACATATTTACAAAAGGCACAAAGGCTATCGGCTTCAATTGCTCATGGATGTAATCGCAACACCATACCGTGTTATATTTATTATCTTTTGTAACGCTGTAGGGTTTTCCAACCAGTGACTAAAACTGTTGTTCGGTTTGTCCGACCTTGAGTTGAGAGACTGATCGAGGATCGGTTTTGGTTCCGTAACCAACGCATCCAGCTAAAAGAAGGGAAAATAGGAGCAAAGTTATTACTATTTCATGGGATTGGTTTTTTGGGGACATGACACGTTCATCTTGGATATCAGGGCTCTCTCATGACGAGCCTTTCTCTACGCGGTCTTGTTTTTAAAAGCATTCCCCGTCGCATCAGCCTCCAAGATTGCCTCCGCGACCATGGACTCCGTCACCTGTAACGGCTCGTTGTGAATCGTCTCACCGGGCGCGGTCGCGCGTGCCGCTACCATGGAAAGCAACTCCTGCGTGAGATCCCCACAACCGATTTCCCGGAGCGTTATCGGGAGTCCGACGGAGGCCGAAAAGGAGAGCACCTCCTCGAGTTCCGTACTGTCGGTCTTCTCCAGCACCAACTGCACGATGACACCGAATGCCACCTTCTCGCCGTGAAGGAATCCATGGGTGCCAGGTGCCGCTGTGAGACCGTTGTGAACGGAGTGAGCAGCGGCAAGTCCGGCAGATTCAAAACCTAGACCCGAAAGAAGGGTGTTCGCCTCGATGATGCGATCGAGGGCCGGGGTGATCTCCTTCCTCTTTACGGAATTCAGCGCCTCCACGCCGTCTGACAGGAGCGTCTTGTAGCAGAGCTCGGCGAGAGCCATCGAGGCCAGCGTGGGAGATCCCCCCCTCATGTTGGAAGCACCCGACTTGGCACAGGCGCGTGCCTCGAACCATGTGGAGAGCGCATCCCCCATTCCCGAGACCAACTGCCTAACAGGGGCATTCGCGATAACCTGGGTATCCACAAGAACAAGTTCCGGATTCTTCCCGTAGATGAGGAACTCCTGAAACTCTCCCTTCTCGTTATAGATCACCGAGAGGGCACTACAGGGAGCATCTGTGGAGGCAATCGTGGGGCAATTCACCACCGGCAAGCCCAGCTTGGCGGCGGCGGCGCGACCTGCATCCAGCGCCTTGCCACCACCCGCACTCACAATCGTCGAGACTTTGCCGGCTCGGGCCGCAGAGACGATTAACGCAATCTCCGAGTGAGTACATTCCCCGGAGAAGTCATGAACGGTAAATCCGATGCCATTCCTCCCTAACGTCTGTTGCCAGATTGCCTCGAGCTGAGTCCTTGCCGATCTTCCCGCGATAATCAGGACTGGACCATTCAGACCCAACGTCTTCATCTCCTCACCGAGTTTCTCGGTAGCATTGGGACCCTGAGTATAGCGGCTCGGAGAGCAAAAAACGGCGTTCATGCTGAGAATGTAGAGCGCCAAGGCCTACTTTAGAACCGCGGGAAGTTTGTCTGTGTGATGGCTCACCATCTTCCATGAACCGTTTTCCAGGCGATAGACATTGGTGGCGCGCATCAAGAGCTTAAGTCCCTTATCCGTGGTGACCTCCTCAATGTCCTGAACAACGGCTATCCCGCTTCCCGGCACCATGAAATAGCGGAAATTAGAGGAAGCCGCTTTCCCTCTGAGCTTCATGGCAGCCTGCTCGTTCCAGCATCCCTTAACACTGCTCCAACCTGTTAGGAACCTTCCATCCGGCCCGAGATAGGTAACATCATTGCCATGTGACCAAAGGGAGATCATCGGCGCGATGTTGCCGGTGAACATGGTGTTGAGAGCGCTGTAAAAACCTTTATTGGCAGCCTTGAGGGACGAACAAGACGCGTCGGCCGCGTTTACAGCAACGGTGAGTGAGATGGATGCAAAAGCAATTATCAGTATGTGCTTGGCCTTCTTGAGGGTGGAGCGGGTGGTTTTGGTGTTCATGGAGTGAGGGGGTTAGATCATCACGCTAGGGACAGAACGTTGTCATTGGCGATTATTATGTGCGGTCTGGTAGCAACCTGTTGCGGAGATGTAAGCGGAGCGGTTCGAAGTGGTAGGTAATGATAACCGCGAGGAATGAGGCCATTCCAAGGACACCCCCGAAACCATGAAAGGGAATCCGCAGGAGGGCCAGAAAAACAGGAGCGAGTGCTCCCGCCACCATCAGGAACGGGATTGGGGAAATGACCTCCAATGCCGTCATGCTCACAAAAGTTCCCATATACCAGGAATATGAAAGGGTACTACCATGGAGTGGAATCAAGAGCAAGATGCCGCCAACACAGAGGCCCCAAAGCGCTGTCACACCGACCCGACCATTCGCCGAAAGCTTGTAAAGCCCCTTTCCCTGAACCATGAGGGGCACGACTGCCCCACCCACACTTGCGATGATCGAGTAGATCGTGACGATGGAAAAAAGGTTATCGTGCAGGCGTGAAAGGCTTTCGCTTCGGGAAAAGGATGGAAAAAGATATGACATCCCCAAGACCTCCCTAGCCGCTAAGGTGCAGAGCAACGTCGCGAGCAATGCGGTGGCACCAAGCTTTCCCCCGAAGCCGTTTAACATCATGTCGGGGTATCGCTCGCTGAGACTATGGATGCAAAGATAGACCATCCCGACTCCGAATGAGAGAAGAAGGACTAAGAGCATTCCATCCCTTGCCATCAGACTGCACCCCGGTTGCAGGAGATCTGGCAGAAAGCTCATGCCCACAAACGATCCGCACATGATAGCAGGGCCACATGCGCCTCCCAGTTCCAGAGTGGAGACTGTCGCAACCAGCAGAAAAGTGACCAGCGCCGAAGAGGGCACCGGGTGATTCCCAAGATACTGCAGCCCCAAAACTAAGAGACAAGAGAGGGAGGAGAAGAGGCCGGCCGTTATTTTCTGAGTGAGATTTCTCACGCGATGTGGGGATCAAGCGGTGAGTGAAAGAACCTGTAACTGGCCCTGAAAAACTCATCCCCACTTCCTAAATAGAAGGGGGATGGAGTTTATAGGATCAACCTACTTCACGCTCTTCTTGAGTTTGGACACGATGCTTTGCTCCTCTTTGGAGCGTTTTCCAAAACTCAGAATCGGCCTGACTTCCCAGTCAAAGACGCCCCAGCAGGGTAATTCGCGCAGGATGTGGTCTGCCTCCTCGTTGCAGGAGGCTTCCATTATGAAGACGAGGGTCCGCTCTCCCAAGGGAAGTCCTCCCGCGAGGATCGTGCCCTTCTTCTCCAGTTCATAGAGAGCGTTGAAGGAGGGGATGATCCCACCCTGAAGGATGGTGAGTTCCTCTTCCGGCGAGGAGAAGCTAGGACCATGGGAGCCGATGACAAGGTATCTGTCCTTTGCAGGTGATTTTTTGAGTTGGATTTCATTTATTTTTTCGCGCGGGTGGGCTTTTTTCCCACGCAGGCAATAAAAAGCCACGTGAGCGACAGCTTCACGGGGAGGTGTGACAGACCTCGGAAAGTTGCAACTGCAAATTTAAGATCATCTTACATAACTGCAACTAAATTATAACGATTCTGTAACGATCTACCATGCCCAACTACCCCACCATTCCTCTGGAACCTCTTCAGAGCGCAGGAGTCTTCAAAGAAATTTGTGAGAAAACCGAGACTCGGGCTGGCGGGAATTATCCTTTCTGCGAAAGGCTCTGCGATATGGACTTCGCTAGTTAGGCAGTCGCTGTCGCGCGGGCAGTCAAACCCACCAGCTCTGGTGGCGATGATTTACTAAAGCCCATCTAGAACGTACCAGGGTGGTCTAGGAATCGGATTGATCCGACGAGTGGAAAATATGGTTCGGATATGGCGAGGGGACTCCTAGAGCGAAATGAATCCACCGAGGATTGTGTGAGTTCTAAAAAGTATATTGCAACGGGCTTCTTGCTAGTTGCTCTTTTTTTGGCGTTTTGGAGCAACTGGATGCATCTCCTTGCGTAATGAATTCCTCTTCGTTTATCCCATAGAGCCTCTAAATATAGGCCTCTAAAGAGTATTTAGGAGTGGCTGCCCCGCATGGATTCGAACCATGAATAATGCCTCCAAAGGGCACTGTGTTACCGTTACACCACAGGGCAATCTCTCTCTAGGACTTTCAGCTACTTAAGCGATTTTTGCACGATTTCCACAAATGCACGATGTCCCAGTCTCTGAAGTCACTGGATCATCATGCCTAGGAGATAAACCTGAGGCAAGCAAATGAAGGCAATCCCTTATCGAAGCAACTGCTCAAGAAGACTGTTTTGACTACAGCCCTTGGGACTCCTTTGATTGATGACTTGAACTCTAATTCAAAGTTCAACCCACAAGCTAAAATCCTGCGCTTGTAACTTCATTTGGCCAAAATCTTTTTCAGGGCATAGGACTCTTGGTGTCTTGGTGAGTTGCTAGTCTTGAGCTATGAAAACCCTCCCGATCCAACTCCTCCTCACTCTCGTTGGCTCTCTCCACGCCCAGGAATACCTTGGAGAGCTTAGCGCCAACCCCTACGCACCAGACTCCACTGGTAATCCTTACGGACAATATGGAAGCCCCTATTCTCCCAACAGCGTGAATAATCCTTATGGGCAATATGGCAGTCCTTATTCTGCCTCCAGTGCCAAGAATCCCTACACCACGGAGGCTCCAAGGATCATCGCACAGGACGGAACGTATCTGGGAAGATTGAGTGCCAATCCTTATGCTCCTGATTCCACCGCAAATCGTTATGGTCCTTACGGAAGTCCTTACAGCCCTACCAGCATCAACAATCCCTACGGGCAATACGGCAGTCCTTATTCCCCGAGTAGCGCCCGCAATCCTTATGCCTCGCGAGGTCCCGTGATCGTTAGTCCTTAAAAAATCCCATGCAACAGATCGACAAACTCTATGCCGTAGTCGAACCGGAACCTGGCGCCTTCTACAGACCTTGGTTTCAGAACTCGGAAAACTTGAAGATGGACGGTAACGCAGAGGTGAAGCAAGGACATCCCTCGTTTGAGTTTGCCTAATGGGCCGCAGCAAACCGGGAAACAGCAAGAACCTTCTTCATGTATGATGAGAACCAGCTGGAATGAATCGCCTCTGCTTTCAATCGGAAAACGCAAGCAAGTTGGGACGAGTTCATTGTGCGGGCTGGGGTGGAATGATCCATTTCCATACTCGTCAGTTATAGTGCAATCCGTTAATTTTCCCGCTTCCCCATAAGCATGATTGTTCTTAACAACCCCACCTTGAATCTCCAGGGGAGACTCACCCAACTTCGGGTCGAGGTTTGCATTTTTGGTCAGGTAAATAGACGGGTGCATGATTGATGAAAAACTCTCCTGATACTCCTTGCGGTCACGTTTCCTTTGGGATTGCCGGATTCGGGACCTATGCCCCGGAAAAAATAGTTTCCGCCGAAACACTGGCTCAAGAAGCAAATCTTCCCGTAGAGAAGCTCACCACGGGAATCGGCTTCAAGCACATCCACGTTGCCAATGATGAGGAGCATCCTTTCACGATGGGATTGAGTGCGGCCAAGGAGGCCCTATCGGATGCCGGCATCAAGGGTGAGGACCTCGACTTGGTCATCTTTGTTTCCGGAGGGGACTATGACTACAGAAACTGGTGCCCTTCCAGCGCGGTGGCTCACGCGTTGGGCTGCAGTCATGCATATGCCTTTGAGGTAAGGAATGGCTGTGCGGGGGGTAATCTCGCCTGCAATATTGTCGGTGGCTTGATGGAACGGGACCCGTCGATCATCAATGCCTTGGTGATCTGCTCGGACACATTGAGCCGGATCGTCTCTACAAAACTCAAGGAATGCCATCCACTGCTCTATTTCGGTGATGGGGCTGCCGCTGTCGTGCTCAAGCGTGACAATCCACGCTACAAATTTCTAAGCTTTGCCGAGCACACGGATGGAGCGCTTGGCGATTTGCTGAAAATCGAGGCTGGTGGAACAAGGCTTCCGATTACGCCCGATTTCCAGGATTGGGACAAATCCTATGCCAAGGTGGATCCGGAAAAGTTTTCCGATATGATCAATCGTGTTTACCTCAAGGAGTATATTGATGTCATCAGGTTGGCCGTGAGTCGATCTGGTCACGATATGAAGGACATGGACTTCATTCTGATGAATCAGGTCAAAAATTCCTTGCGAATCCATATCCTGGAAGGCATTGAAATGCCGCAGGACCACACCTTTGTCTCCCTGATTGAATTCGGTCACATCGGTCCTGCCGATTCGCTGTTTACCATGGCCATGGCCCACCGCAAGGGGCTGCTCCCTGAAGGAAATCTGGCTATTCTTGCGACGAGCGGAATGGGGTTTTCCTGGGCGGCAAGCATCATCCGTTGCTGAGCGGGCACTTCGCGAGAGAATCTCCGACCATGATACGCTTTCTAGCCCTTCTTATGCTCTCTGCCTCCTGCGCCTTTGCAGGAGATGTGATTGCAGTGATGAAAAGTCCAACCGTCGTTTACCGCCTGAAGGGTTCGACGGGGGCTTTCCTCGGTCAGGTCCAGCCATCCGGAGGGGTGATCTCGGTTGGTTGCGATGGGGAGACGATCGCCGTCCTGAACTCGCGCGGTAGCATCTCCCGCTACAATGCTGAGACAGGGGCATTCATTGGACAGAACCAGCCAAGCGTAGGGTCGCTGACGGATATACAGGTCTCAGGAGGCGTGATGATCGTCCGCTCACCCCACATTGCTACCCGCTATAATGCGCGCACAGGAGCCTTCCTAGGCCAAAGCCAATTTTAATAAGCGGCATGAGTGTTCTCTCCCTAAAATTCCCATCTTTTTGATGAATCGCTAGACGAACGAAATGACCATGCATCATCCTGGATCATGGAAATCGAGCCCCCCACCCCTTTGAGAAGCGCACGAACCTGAAGCTGCCCTTGGTATCAGTAAAGGTGGAGGCAGAAATTTCCTCCCCGGCAGATGACTAGATGGAGCGATTTATCGCCATGGGTGCGAGGAGGCACCTCCTCTCTCTTACCATTTGGATCATGAAGAACTCATCGAACAAGTCGAGGAATTGGGAGGCAAACGAGTCGATACGGAATACGGTTATACCGAGCAGTTTTTCGGTGTCCTAAAGTATCTTGATCGATGCTCTAGCATTGGGTGGAGAGAACCGACTGGAATTGTTCCGGCAGGATTTTCTTCTGTCTGATCGGGGGATTTCCCTTTCCTTTTCCAGTGGTGTGGATTTAGTTGGCCCCATGAACACCCTGCGCATGGTTTTACAAGTCGTGGTGGGCCTTGGCATCTTGAATGTGTGGCTCATCCGCGCAAATGTATCTACCGGCTACCGTGGAGGAGATGCCAAGAGCCTGAAGGAGGAATTTACAACCTACGGACTTCCAGACTGGTTCTTCTATCTGGTAGGTGCATTGAAGATTACCTGTGCGCTCGCTCTTCTGGCGGGAGTTTGGATCCACATCCTGGTGATCCCCGGAGCCCTCGGCTTAGCAGTGCTAATGGCGGGCGCCTTCACCATGCATTTGAAGGTCAAAGATCCTTTCACAAAGGCCTGGCCCTCCCTGGCCATGCTCGCCTTGTCTCTGCTCATCGCGGCATTGTAGCCGGTGCTAGTAGGCGAAGAAAACTAGGTAGGCATTCACCAAAAAGTATAGAACCGCCGGAGTGGTTTTGAGGAGACCGTCGCGGATTTTAATTCGCACCAGAATCCCGGCAAGCATCATCAGGGCAAGGCCGCTCGCAGAGGCCTTCCCGAGAAGAGGAGCCCACAGTCCCCCGATCAGTCCCAGAGCTCCGCAGATCTGCAGCAGACCGATCACTCCCCGCTCGGCGGAGAAGCCGAAGCGGATAAACTCTTTTTTCAGGTGCCGGGAGGTAAAGCAGCCCAAGCCGTATGCCAAAAATGACAAGGCTGAAAAAAGTATGATCGGTTCCTTCAATCAGGCCAAAGTAGAGAAAAGTTGCCCAATCTCCTAAAACAATCTCCATGCAGGTGCCCCTCCCCTTCTAATCTTGTTCTGAAGAAGTTGTCATAGCGAAAGTCCGTGGACTGATCGGGGAATCGAATCAGTAGCAGAATGTTTCCCCGGATGCCCTTGAGATGATACCCGACAAGCTGAAGGTGCGTTCAGGGAGTAGAGCGGACCCACGGAAACGACTTTTATTCCCTTTATCGTATTGACCTAAATAGCAAGAACAGGGCAATTCTAAGCACTGCAATCAGGATAAAAGGACGATTGAGAGATGCTCGTTTCTCAGAGCGGGTCATTTTTTCCCAGGATATTCCATGAGTCTTTAGGTGGATTCCTCGATTTCGACGATCAAGGCCTTGGATTGATTTGTGCAGTTTGGCACTTTCCCGAATCCATTGCTCTTCCTTCCGCTTCCTGATTAGCCTTCTCATTCGATGCTCTCTTTAGTTGAGTCTTTATTCGCATCATGACAATGAAACTACGCAACAGGCTGATCGCTCTGGTCTGCCTCTTCATCTTCTTGGCAATCGGGGCCTTCCTGCTTCTGAGTTCCTCATCAAGAAAACCTTTTGCCATTATTCTATTTATCGGGGACAACATCACCTCTCCCGTGTTGGGTGCAGCGAGACTCTTTAACGGGGGCGCCGAAGCCCGTCTCCAACTTGAGGATTTCCCCTACTCGGCAATGAGCCGCAATGCAGCCAATGATTTCTCCATTCCTGATGCGGCTTCGGCTTCCACGGAGATCGCCGCCGGTGTTCGTGTGAACAAGGGAAGTCTCAGTGTCGATCCGAACGGACTGAAGCTTCCCTCCCTTCTCGAACTTGCCTCACTCAAGGGACGCGCCACCGGACTGATCACCACGGGAGACATTTTAGGAACGACCGCCGCGAGCTTCTATGCCAAGACGCTCAATGGCGAAAACCGCTCTGATCTGCTGCACCAGTTCTGCTCGCATGCTCCCTTTGATTTCGTCGCTGGCAATGGATCGGGTGATTTTACTTCCTCTCAAAACAACACGACCAATCCCCCTGCATCGCCATCGTCGAACACCACGCTCCCCCCGGGTGATGGTCTTGTGGAGAAAAACTTGCAGTCCAATGGGATCTCGATCCTCCACTCGCTGGAGGAACTGGAGAAGCAGCCGTTTTGGAAAAAGACACCTCTTCTCACCCTGCTCTCACCCACCGCCAACCCGGAAGGCCTCCCCAATACCTCCGCCCTCTCCGACCTTGTTAGGATAGCAATACGCAATCTCCAGTCGAACGGACAAGGCTATCTCTTGGTCGTTGATGATCCGATGATCGGGCAAGCCGCCATCTCCAACGATGCCGAGTCCATGTTCCAGAGAGTACTGGCCTTCGACCAAGCGGTCTCGACGGCACGTCGCTATGCTGGGGAGAAGGCACTGATCATCGTCACGGGCAGGGAGACACTCGGAGGACTTCAACTGAACGGGTATCCCTTTCTGGGAGACAAGGGAGTGGCTATCCTGGCTATCAACAATCAGGGATATCCCTCGCTCAGTTGGTCAACAGGCCCCGGATTCGATCCGGACAAGAGTGCCGACCTTACTCACCATAAAAAATCAGCACTTACGAATGCCCCTGCCGGGATCCTGCTACAACCCTCAGCGACAAAGCTTCCCTCCGGTCAAGGGGTTGCTGGTGATGTGTTGACGCTGGGAGTGGGACCGGGATCCGAGAGTCTGCACGGATTCCAGGATCTCATGCAGGTTCATCGACTGATCTTAAACGAACTTTAATCCCGGGTTAATTCGGGAACTGTCAGCCCTTAACTCTCTACTGAAGGAGATGCTCCAGGGAGGGGTCCGGAGGTGATCCCAACTCGAGCGCCTTTTTATAATGCTGCTTGGCCATCATCTTGGCTGGAGGTTTTCCCGTCGCGTAAATGACGGCGAGATTGAACTGGGCATCGGCATATTGTGGATTGATTTCAATCGCCCTCATGATTTCGCTTTCCCCCGCTTTTCCTTTGCCGGATGCAGCTAATACGATGCCGAGGTAGTTGTGGGCGGTGAAATCCTGATCATTGATCGAGAGCGATTTTCTCAAAACTTTTTCAGCATTGTCGTAGCGCTGTTGCCTGTAGTGTACAATTCCAAGTGTCGTCAGCGCAAAGGAGCTATCCTTGGATTTTTCAGCCGCTTTCTTAAGGGACTCTTCGGCCTCGTTCATTTTGCCCAACTGGAACTGGACGACTCCAATATTTGAGAGGGCAAAGTAGTCGTCTGGGGAGATCTTGAGCGCTTCCTGGAAGGTGTTCTCTGCCTGGATGAAATCCTGCCTGTCAAACTCCTCCTTGGCCTGAGCCAGCAGTTCCTTGAATTTCCCCTGCCAGACCATTCCAGTGGAATTGGTTGCCGCCCCTGGAGAATCCTTTGAAGACTCTTTGCCGGACATCTTTCCAGAATTGACATCGGCTTTTTCCTTGTTCGTTGGCTGGATCATCGGGGCTGCCACGGCAGCCACAAGTTTTTCCGAAGAGGGCTCGTTGACACTCAGTTCGGCATCTTTAAAAAGGGATCGCTCCTCGGGAGACAAAGGCGAGGCCGGGGCCGAGAGAATGCTGATCTGGGCGGCAAGGGAGTCGGATTGGACGTTGAGCCGCTTAAGCTCCTCATCCATGAGTCGACGGGCCTGCGCCTTCTTGGATTCCTCCTTGATCTGCCTGAGCACGATTCCACGAAGCAGTGAGTTCTCATCCATGATCTGCTGATCGGCTGCCCCGGCCTTCCTCTTTTTCCTGAGAAGAGCGATCTGCGAATCCTTGGACGCGAGTTGATCCTGGAGATCCTTGAGCTGATCCGCACCATGGGAGTTCAGTTTTTGAAGGGTCTCAACTTTTTTATTGGCAGAGGCAAGCTCGGCTTGAATTCCTGCGGCCTGGCTGCGCGCCTCGGTCAGGGCTTTTTCCTTTTCCTGGAGGGTTTTCCCCTGGTCGGCACTCAGCTTGCTGAGATCAGCGATTTTCTGCTGAGAGTCGTTGAAATTCTTGGCATTGAGATCGAGCTGTTCCTGAAGTTTTTTTAATTGATCCTGAAGCGCCGTGGCATCCTGCCCCTTCTCAATCTGCGAGGCCATGCGATCAAGCGCCGCTTTGAGCTGTTCCTGAAGGGAGCTGTTTTGCTTCTGAAGCATCTGCTTGGAATCGTTTGCTGCCGCGACCTTACGCTCGGCTTCGGCGCGGTCTGCCTCTGCGGTCTTCATTCCCTCGGCAATTTTTGAATTCGCCTGATCAAGTGCTTTCTGGTTCTCCGCAATTCGCGATTTCAGATCATCGGCCTCCTTGATCATGGGGGCCGATAGGGCGGCTTGCTGGCTTAGGGCAGAGATCGATTGGGAAGCCTTGTCCAACTTGACACGCAGGTGCGTCTGCTCTTCCTCCAACACTGCCTTGTCGGAGTTTGCGGCATCAACAAGGCGCCTCTCGGTGGCTCGTGCCACGCTCTCCGCCTTCTTCGATTGCTCGGCATCATCGCGAGCCTTAACAAGATCCTTGGCCCCTTGAGCGAGTTTATCCTTCATCGCTGCAAGTTCTTTCTTCAACTCGTCATCCTGCACTTCAAGACCTTTGACCTTTGCGGCATCCCTTGCAGCCTCGGCGAACCTGACAACTTTGTCCGACAAGGCGTTCCTCTCCTCCTCCACAGCCATGAGATCGGCCTCGGAATTTTTGGATGCGGTGTCGCTCTGCTTGAGCCTTGTCTCGAGATCCTTTACACGAACCTGAAGGGGGGCAACCTGAAGGGAGAGTTTTTTCAGATCTTCAAGCTGGCCCGAGGTGCTGGCTATCTGCTTCTGGAGTTCCTCATTTTTCTTAGTGGAATCATCGGCCAGTTTCTCGGAATACTCCGCTCTGGCGCTGAGTTGCTTGAGAGACTCCCTGTTATTCTCAACTTCCGCAGTGAGTTTTTCGATTTTTTGTTTGGATCCTGAGGCGGCGACGATCTGATCCTGGGCATCATGCAGTTTTGCAACGAGGGAGGAGGTCTCGTCCGCAGATTTCTTGGCAAGCTGCTGATACTGCTCGTCGGCAGCGAGTTTGTCAGCCACGGCATCATTGAGTTTCTTCTGGAGCGTCTTGAGATCGTCCGCCCATGAGGCGCGCGCCTTGAGATCCCTCTCCAGATCGGAGATCCGCCGCTTGGCCACATCCAGCTGGTTGGTCAACTCCGAGCGCTTGGCAACCCAATCAGCGTTCTCAAGATCGCCCGACCTCTTTTTCTGCAAGCCAAGAGACTCCTGGGCAGTCTTGAGCTCGTCCTGAAGTTCATTAATCTGGCGGCGCAGTTCACGCGCTTCGGCCGATGAATTTGTTGTCGCACGCCTGGTACCGGGATCGACTCCCGAGGGAGGGACGATCGTGATGCTGGGCCCTTTCACCGGAGGTGCAGAAGGTACTTCTGAGTCGGCGATCGGATCCTTTGGGGTATACGTCGCGGTTGTCCCGTCGGCTCCACTAGCGGCGCCATTATCTCCCTGGAGTCGATCAACGGCCTCCAGAGTTTTCTTGAGACGGTATTCAACAACCGGTTTCTGCCAGGAGGGATCTCTTTTACTGATCTCCTGAAGAAGGCTGACAGCAAATTGATATTTTTTCAGGGCCTCCTGGTTGCTTCCCTGACGCTCCAGCTTCTCACCCTGCTGAAAGCTTTGATAGGCGTTTAAAAACTGATCCGAAGAGTCCGCTGCTGCGGCAAGCCCGATCAGTCCGAAACACAAAAAAATGAGAAACAGCAACAGGCGTGGCATGAAAATAAAGTCGGGTCTAGTTCACTAGACCCTTCAGAATGAAAGATCAAACACCCTCTTATCAGGCTTGGAAAGAACGCATTCCCTCTTTTAAACGCTTCATGACGAAAAATTCACCAAGTGTGGATTGACAGCTTCTGCCCTTGGGTTCGTAATGACTTGAATCTCTTTCCCCCTAATAGCTCCATATATGGAACAATTGCTTGATCAGCCGGTTCTTGTACTCAACAGATTGTGGCAAGCTATCAATACGTGTTCGGCACGCAGGGCGATGACACTCCTTTACCAAGGGCATGCTCAAGTTGTTGCCGTGGATGGCGGGAGTAATTTCCTGACGCATGATTTCAGAAGTTGGAGTGATTTTTCGCAGATCAACCCGGAACCCCGGATGCTTCAGACAATCTCGTTCAGGATCAGGGTGCCCCGGATTATCGTCCTCTGCCTTTTTGAACGTCTTCCGAAGAAAGAGGTGAAGTTCACGAGGTTGAATGTTTTTGAGCGCGACAAAAACATGTGCCAATACTGTGGAAATCACTTTGATAGGAGCAATCTCAACATTGATCACGTTCTCCCTCGCGACCGTGGCGGACAGACAACCTGGGAGAATGTTGTCTGCTCGTGTATTCCCTGCAATACCCGCAAGGGGAACAGGCTTCCGCACGAGGCTAGGATGCAGTTGCTAAAAAAACCGAAGCGCCCAAAGTGGAGACCCTTCGTCAATATCACATTCGCCGGAGGGGTAGATGAAAGCTGGAGTCATTTCATCGACCTTGCCTACTGGAATGTCGAGTTGGGTGAGGAGTAACCTCACTCCGCCGGGTTTTTGACCCGTCAGTGAGCGGCCTGATCCAACCCTTTCACAAGGAAACCACCGTGGAATCGCCCGCAATCAACCACCTCATTCCTTGCCGATTCAAGGCTCGGGCAACTTCATATTGCGGGTGCCAAATCTACCAAGGACCGCAAGCCTCAACGCTCCTTGAGCTAAAATTCTATCAACCTGAAGTCTAATCAATCCCGACTATTCAAGCCGTAATCGCCTGGACGAATTCCTCGAAGAAAGGCGCAGCATCACGGGGACCGGGAGAGGCTTCGGGGTGAAACTGAACGGCTTTGACGGCTTTAGTGCGATGACTGATTCCTGCGACCGTTCCATCATTGAGATGGCGGTGCGTCACCTCAAGTTCGGCGGGCAATCCCGCCTCATCGACTGCATAACCGTGATTCTGGGAGGTGATAAGAACCCGACCGCTTCTTAAATCCATCACGGGTTGATTGGCTCCACGGTGACCGAACTTGAGCTTGTAAGTCCTTGCGCCAAAAGCAAGCGAGAGAATCTGATGACCCAGGCAGATACCATACACCGGTTTCTGCTCCGCCAAGAGGCGGGCGGTCTCATGAGCCGACTTGAGAACGTCCGGATCGCCGGGTCCGTTCGAGAGAAAAAAACCATCCGGATTGTGTGAGAGCGCCTCTGCCGCAGTGGTGGCCGGAGGAACCACCAGCACACGCATTCCGTGAGCGCGAAGCAGTCTGAGAATGTTCCTTTTCACACCGAAATCATAGAGAACCACCAGTGGCTCCCTGCCAAGGGAAGCGAGCCTGGCGGAGGCAGATTTTGTTCTGATGCTCTCCTTCAACTCAGGATCCCATTCGTAAACAACCTTCGTCGACACTTCCCCCACGAGGTCAAGATCCTCAAGTCGCGGAGCCGTTTTTGCCGAATTGACTGCGTCTTCAAGACGGCTCCCGTCGGCACAAAGACAGGCCCTCATGGCCCCCTGAGTCCGAAGATGAAGGGTTAGTGACCTGGTGTCGATTCCCGCTATGGCAGGTATGCCGTTCTTCTTAAGGTAAGATGAAAGCTCCTCCATGGAGCGCCAACTGCTTTTGACCCGTGAGAGCTCCTCCACCACAAAGCCACTGACTTGGGGATGTCCGCTTTCGCCATCGGATGGATTAGTTCCGTAGTTGCCGATCAGGGGGTAGGTCATGGTAACGATTTGCCCCCTATAGGATGGGTCGGTGAGCACTTCCTGATAGCCGCTCATGGAGGTATTGAAGCAGACCTCACCCAAGGCGTTCTGGGAGGCTCCTATGGAATATCCGTGAAAAACGCGCCCATCTTCTAATGCGAGAAATGCAGGGGATTCTTTCGTTGTGTCGGTCATGTATTTTGTCTGAAAAAAACGGTCTTCACTTCACCATGCCATCCTTTTCCGTGCAACCAGATTACCATGACAAAAGGAAAAGGGGATGGTTGCACCATTCCCTTGTGTTTTCTACGCTCAATGCCCCGTGGAGAAGTTTTCTCAATCAATGCGCCTCTTAGCACTCGTAGCCCTTGGGGGTTTTTTGCCTCTGGTGACGTCGCAAAATGCCGTGGCCCAGACGATCTCAAAGTCAGCCGATGGTTTTGATCTCCCGGTATCCCCGCCGAATGGAGCCGGCTTTTACAAATCCCGCGGTTTCAAACCCGGCACCCACCTCGGTGAGGATTGGGTCACGGATGGTGGTAGCGCCAAAGGCTTCAGACTGCCGGTTCACGCAATCGGTAACGGCATCGTCGTGCTTGCCAGGGATATCCATGTCGCCTGGGGTAATGTCGTGATCGTGCGACATGCTTGGATCGAGGAGAAGCAACTTCACTTTGCCGACTCTCTCTACGCCCACCTTGACAGGATGAATGTCAGGGAGGGGCAGCAAGTCGGCAAGGGTCAGCAGATCGGGGCGATCGGGACTAATCATGGCATGTATCCACCGCACCTTCACTTCGAGATCCATAAGGATCTGGGGATTGGTGTGAACCACTCCGCCGGTCATCGCGACCTGAGTGGATACTGGATTCCAACCGAGTTTGTCATGGCGCGCCGTCACCTTGCAGGAGGAGGACGAAAGGTTCCGACACCAACTGCTAATTTTCTTTTGCCCACAACGGATCACCCCTGGAAACTTGGACGTTTTCTCTGGCATCGACCGAAAAGCCCGTCTTCTAAATCGGCCGCATCGTCCAAATCCTCAGAACTGCATCGCTCCGGGACATCATCTCCATCACATCATTCCACGAAGCACAAAAAAGCCGTGCACCATGCAAAAACCAGTGCCGGAACAGTCAAAGCGAACCCCTAGTCAAAACCAGATCGTATTTTTTATTTCAGGAACCGAGTTAGCCAGTGATTCCATCTTGAGGCCCAGCCAATCACAAGGGGAGCGAATCAAGCCGCAGGAGTGGCAACATCGCGACGCTCTTTAGGCTGGGCGACGCGAAGCCCGGAATTCCAGGGAGTCCACCAACGCCAACCAACTCGCCTCGATAATATTGTCGGAGACACCGACCGTCCCCCAGGATTCGGAGCCCTCACTGGAGAGAATGTGCACACGCGTTCGCGCAGCGGTGCCACGACCTCCATCAACGATCCTCACTTTGTAATCGCTAAGCCTGATCGAGGAGATCCAGGGATGCATCTCTTGAAGAGAATTTCGGAGTGCGGCATCTAGCGCATTCACGGGCCCGTCGCCCTCGGCGCTGGTCTCTGTGGATTTTCCATCGTGATTCAGGGTCACGCGGGCCTTGCAGGTCGTCGAGGAGCCTGATGCATCTCGATGAAAGCTGCAGTCATACCCCGCAATCTCGAAGAGGGGAAGATGCAGACCGAGTTCCTTGCGGATGAGAAGTTCCAACGAAGCATCGGCCGCTTCAAACTCAAACCCCTCCGATTCAAGGGACTTGATCCTCTCGAGAACGCGGAGAACAGCCGGATCATCTTTGGAGAGGGTTAGACCCAGTTTCTGAGACTTGAGCAGGATGTTACTCCGACCAGAGAGTTCAGAGACCAGGATATTCTGCCGGTTCCCCACGGACGAAGGATCGATGTGCTCGTAGGCGGCGGCGGTCTTAGCCACAGCGTTCACATGCATCCCCCCCTTGTGGGCAAAAGCAGTCACGCCGACAAAGGGCGCCCGCGAATCAGGTTGGCAGTTGGCCAACTCGTCAACAAACAGGGATGTCTCGCGAAGAAGGGAGAGGTCGGGCACTGCGTTGAAACCCATCTTGAGTTGGAGGCAGGGAATGATCGTGGTCAGGTTGCAGTTGCCGGTACGCTCCCCGAACCCATTCATGGTTCCCTGGATCTGAAGGGCCCCTGATCGAACGGCCGCCAGGGCATTCGCGACTCCCAGGCCGCAGTCGTTATGGGTATGGATCCCGACCTTGCCCGGATATTTCGCCGCCACCGCCCTTGTGATTTCGGAGACCTCGTCTGGCATCGTGCCTCCGTTCGTGTCGCAGAGGATCAGCATGTCCGCACCGCCGCGTGCTGCGGCATCGAGAGTGGCCATGGCAAACTCCGGATCATCCTTATAACCGTCGAAAAAATGCTCCGCATCGTAGAAAACCTCCCGGCTATGGGATTTTAAAAAGAGAACGCTATCGTTAATCATGGCGATGTTCTCCGAGTGCGGCACGCCGAGAACTTTGTTCACCTGAAGTTTCCAACTCTTTCCGAAGATCGTTACCACCGGAGTAGAGGCCTCAAGAAGTTGGGAAATCTGCGGGTCCTCGGAAGCGGATATTCCCGAACGTCGGGTGCTTCCAAACGCAGCCAGTCGAGCCTTGCCAAGGTTGAGTTTCTTGGCCTCGGCAAAGAAGGCGAGATCCTTGGGGTTGGAACCGGGCCACCCTCCCTCAATATAATCCATCCCGAATCCCGCAAGCTTTTCGGCAATGCGCAACTTGTCCAGGAGACTGAAGGAAATTCCCTCTCCCTGGGTTCCATCCCTCAACGTCGTGTCGTAGAGAGCAATTCGTCCGGTTTGATTCATGGTTTCCTGCACGCTACACCCTGGTAAGTCTTGCTTCAATCCGCGAGATTCCGAGGATCATCCTCTTCCAGGACAGGGGAGTCGTTGATGGCATTGATCAGCAGTCTGAGCATCCCAAATTCCCGTTTATGGGGAGAGAGAACAAGGCGGGGAAGATGAGTCACGGAATCGTCATCCCCCTCCTCCGGAAGAGCCTCACACTGGACGATGTGCCCCAGGGCGATCAAATGATCGAATTGCTGATTCAGATTCTCAAGCGCACGGGGCGTGATTTTTTTGTTCAGACGTATCACCATTTCGTCCCGAACCCATCGGTAGGAGTGGAAGACTTTGTAGAAATGTTTGATCTCATCAACGGCCCGATCGACATCATGGGTGATTGTAAAGAGATGGAAGTCAGATCTTGAAATCAGCCCCAACTCAAGGATGTCGTTATTTAAAAACCTCCGCCAAGTCTCCCAATAAAATCCATTGGGACGGTCCATGAGGATGATGGGCACGATCGAGGTCTTTCCGGTCTGTAGAAGAGTCAGCACCTCGAATCCCTCGTCCAGTGTTCCAAACCCGCCGGGAAACAGCACAAAGGCGCTCGTCTCCTTCACAAAGCTCAGTTTGCGCGCAAAGAAGTAGTTGAAATTAATAAGCTTCGGGTCACCCGAGATGACAGGGTTTGCACTCTGCTCAAAGGGAAGCCTGATATTGAGGCCGAAACTTTTCTCCGCACCGGCTCCCTGTTGGGCTGCGCCCATAATTCCGTCACCGCCACCGGTAATGAGCATGAAGTTCTCCGCCACAATTCGTCGCGCAAACTCCCTGGCAAGCTGAAAGTCAGGATCCTCGGCGCGAGTCCTGGCGGATCCGAAAACAGCCACCTTGCGCACCCCGCTGTATTTTTCAAAGACCGAGGCTGCATAGCGCATTTCACGCATCGATCGGCTGATAAGTTTGAGATCGGCGATTGATGCATGGTCCTCACCGAGTCGCACGGCAGTCTCCATGATGTCGTTTAAAAAGTGAGCTGATCGACCTGTCGCCAAACCATTGACGATTTTTTTGAGGGTTTCGTCCCTAGTTGCGGGTGATTCTTTGGAGGGCATGATCTGCAGGGTCTTAGCTTCGTATCAGGCGACTTGAGAGCCAAAGGCCCAATCCCGTGAAAAAGATATTAGGAAGCCAAATCATCATGATCGGCATGGCCTTCGCATTCTCATGAAACGTATCAGCGATGATAATGAAAAAGAAATAGCTGAAGGCAATCACCAGACTGAGCGCAAAACCGACCGAAGTCTCCTTGCGGTGCGTCGTGATACCCAACGGGACGGCGATGAGAGCAAAGGTGAGGGCGGCAAGAGACATGGAGAAACGCTTGCTGATCTCGACCTGATACGCAAGACGTCGTGAGCAATCGGGTTTCGCCAACTCGGAACGAAGTTCATCCAGCGTATGAGAGCTAAGGGGCTTGCCGCGCTTCTTACTATCCAAAAGCCTCTGGAGTGACATGGGAAACACCCCCTCTTTCATGCTGATACCCTGCCGGATCATGGCTACGTTTTCAGGCTGTCGCTCATCTCTCTGCTCAAATTTTGCATCCTGCACCCGGAGAAGAAGACGACTATGTTCATTATCCGGAGTAAGGGATCCCGTTTTGGCAAAAACAACCTTGGAAGGCACCCCCTTGTCATCGATTTCAAAAACGATGAGGTTTTTCAGGCGATCCCCCTCCCTTCCACCGACATAGATCCGCCGATCGGGAAACTGATCCACCACCTCGTCAGCCTGAAACATCGAGGTCGGATCGTGGGTCGCGATACGGAAGAGAGCGCTGAACATCGACCATTGGGCCCGCGGAGCGACGTCGCTATTGATCCAGAAGCAGAGTCCAACAAGGAGGAGTGCGACTGCAAACACCGGCATGAACATCCTTTGAAAACTCACCCCGTTAGCCCGAAGAGCAATGATTTCATTATCGGCCGAGAGACGACCGAACACGAGCAGCACAGCGGTGAGAAAACCCCACGGAATGGTGAAGGTCATTGAAAAAGGAATCACGAATGCAACAAACGAAAAGACCGTCTCTAGGGGCACGTTATGGTTGATCAAAAGATCCAGCATCTCCTTGAAGACATTTCCAAGAACAAGCACCAGACTCAACAAAGCAACCCCCATGGCGGTCGCAACGCAGAGTGCGGTCAGGAAATATCGGTCGAGAATCTTCAAAATGATCAAAACAATTCAGGAAACATTAAAAAACTCCAAAGAGACTGAAAAGATTGCCCCCGACGACGCTCGAATGCAAGAACGTGAGCGAAAACGGAACAAAGGCGGGTGCTTCCATTGCGGTTGAAGATGAGGCGTGACACCGCTAAGGTGAACCGGAATGGAAAATCAAACTGTAACCGCCACCAGATTCCGCTTCCTGAACATCCTGCTCTGGGGAAACACCGTCGCGCTCTCCTGGGTATGGGGTCTGGGGCTTTTCTTTTCCGTTCAATTCACAGTCGAGTTCGGAATGACAGGATTGCTGGCCTTTCTGATACCCAACTGTCTGGGGCTTTTTATATTCGGTGCGGTCTGTGATCGCATCGCCCACAGGCAAAGCGGGTCGGAATCCCTCGCCATCTTCTTTACCAATTGGTCACGCCCCTTCCGTCTGGTGTTTTTCCTCTACCAGATCATCGCCTTATCGCTCACGTTCTTCGCCCTGATCAGGTATGGTTGGCAGCCTCTCGGACTCCGCCCCGACTCACTCTATCTTCCTCTAACCGCACTGATCATCCTCGCTGCTGGCATCCTCTTTGGTGAGGAATTCTCGATCCGGCGGATCAAATACAGTCACGCAGGGTTCCTAGCCCTGATCATCTGCTGCGCGTCGGTCATCCTTGCAGAACTCGGTTCCCCTTACCTGCGGGGCATCCATTGCCATGGCATCCTGACGACTCATGACCTGAATTTCTGGGGTTATGTCATCCCGATCTGCATCGGATTTCTGGTCGGTCCCTGGCTTGATCTCCAGCAGTGGCAACGGGCCATCCAAATGCATCGAGAAAAAACTTCCATCACTGCATCCTATGCGTTCGGGGCCGTTCTTTTCGGGGCGATTCTCCTGTTTCACGGTGTCCTGGCACTGTGGGCGATGAAGGGTTTTACGAATAATCATATCCAGACAGGCCTGGCTGGTTACCCGTATGCTGAGTCACTCCTGACACGGGTATTCAGTGCTTCCCCCGCAAATCCATGGCTTCTCGGAGCCTACCTTACCTTTCTTTCGGGCTGTATCCTGACGACACTCGATAGCGGTTACATTGCGCTCAAGTGGTTTTTCAAAAGCAACGCCACCAAGAGCAAAAGTATTGTTTTCTCCATTCTTCCCGAGCGCCTTCTCACCTCGCCCATTCCAGCATTCATCCTGTGCTCCATCATCGCCGTGACGGGTGCAGCAATCGGGATCGAACTCGAGTATTTCATGATCTTCTTTGCGACATTTTTCGTCGGCTACTCTGCATTGGCAATCAGTCGGGCCTTTGTGAATGGTCCGGTGAACGTGATCCCTCAGGTAAAGATGTTCTGCATCGGCTCACTCGCCGTCGTCATCTTTTCCTACGGCTACTTCCTGCATCAACCAGCTTTCCAGATCCTCGCTTCACTCCTGCCTCTCGGGTATGTGATCTGGCTCATGCTGAAGCCCTTTGTGGGAGAGGATTTCACGACGGATAACGAGGAGTTAGAAGAACCTTCGGTGGCCTCCGTCGTCTCGCTGAATCCAGTCGGAACGATCCTGACCACTGCATCGACCGGCACTCATGACATCTCCGGACACTTCGAGGACAAGTGGTTTGTCCACACCTTCATCGCAACCTATGCCGACACGAATTCCGTGGGGAATGTCTATTTCGGCATGTATGCCATGTGGGTGGGCAAGACGAGGGAACTTTTTTTCAACCGTCTCATGCCCAAATTCAACCTGAAAGAGACCCCGTTTTACATTCTGACCAGGTCGTTCGAACATAAGTTTGTCCGGGAGACAAAGGAGTTTGAAACAGTGAGCGTCAAGATCCGGGTGGCTTCCCATAACCGTAAGTTCGCAACGCTGGAACACGAGATCTACGACTCCTCAGGAAGTCTTCTTGGGAAAGGAAGTCAGAGCCTGCTTTTCGTCTCCTCATTCGATTATAAAATGCTGGATATCCCTCAGGACGTGGTCAATGCATTCATTGCTTACGCCTGAGATGGAACATGCCGGAGGAACCCGCCGGATCCTTGGCTTTCTCCGCTTACTCCTCTTTTCAATTCTTCTGCTTCTCTGGACTGGGTGCGGCAAAAGAAATCCACCTCCGATCACGACTCAGTCTCCGGCAACGCCGCCGGTTCTTCCGAGAAAAAATTACGACACGGCCAGGCTCTTTAATGGAATCTTCCTGAAAGGGTCCGTGCTCACCAGTAAGGGAATGAACACGGCTCTCTCGACGGTAAAACTTCCCGAATCGTATCGGTTGAACCTGGAACTCCATGTCGAATGGCCCTCTGCGGCTGTCACGCTGGATGATTTGGAAAAGGCAACCCCCGGTCTCTCCTCGGTTCTGCCAAGCCTCCCTGCAATGATCTCCGGAGTCACTCCCTCACCTGATTATGCAATCCTTTTGTCTCATAAGGAGGCTTCCCTTAAAGCAAATCTGACCGCACTGCAAAAACTCCCCTACAAGGACTCCCTCTTTGATTGTCAGACAATCCTGGATTTGAAAAATCCAATTTCGTCCAGAAGGGCCCTGTTGGTTCAGGCGATCATGAATGTGAATGCGGATGGTTCCGACGGTGATCGGAATCTGGATATTGAAAAGCTCTCTCAAACATTCCAACCGCAGACAAATTACAGGTGGCCCAAGAAATCAAAACATCCAAACAGCTGCCTCAAGACTTTTGAGGATCAACTGGCGGCAACCTCGCAAAAACTTGATAACGAGGCATTGACGGAAGAGCAAAAAATTCATCTGGAACATGAAATTGCCTCGTGCAAAGCGACCATCTTGGAACTCAAGCGCTGGAGCTTCCTTGTAGGGACGGCAGATCCCTTTATTGTCCTTCCATCCTTCATGGCGGGGAAGAAGCCCGGGCAACCTGGAATGGGCGATTATGCGGTTATTCTGGCCGGGGATAAGATTTATCCGGCTATTCTCGGAGATTTGGGGCCAAATTCCAAGATTGGTGAGGCTTCCCTCCGGATCTGTCGGGAAATCGACGGCCGATCTGGAGAGGAGCACCGACCGGCCAGCAGTCCGGGAATTGTTTACTTGGTTTTCCCTGGAAGTGCCGAAAAGCCGTTTGTTGCCCCTGATTACCAACACTGGTCGGATCGTTGCCATTCTCTTTGGAAGGAATTCGGGGGGAGTGATCAGGTTGAGTGGCACGAGTGGACATCGCTTGAAAAACCATGGCCTACGCCTACGCCTACGCCTACGCCTACGCCTACAAACCCGGCAGCGTTTTCAACTTTCCCGCTACAGGAAGGAATCACAAATGGCACAAATTCTGCTCTCCCTCCTAAGACCAACTCCACGTCTTCGGATTTGATACAAAACTCTTCCACCTTTCCATCCCCGTCAGAAAACCGCTAATATCTCTCCCTTAGCAAACAAACGCAATTTACATTACCTCATGACAACCATCGGAACCAAAGCCCCAGACTTCACGCTCTCCACCGCAACTTCAGAGGGCCCCAAGCAGGTAACACTCTCCGCCGAGATTGGAAAAAAGAATATCCTGCTTCTCTTTGTCCCCATGGCTTTCACGGGCGTATGCACCGAGGAGTTCTGTGAAATCAGCAAGGGAATCGGCTCCTATGAATCGCTCGACTGCATCGTCTATGGAATCAGCGGAGACAATCCCTTTGCCCAGCAGGCATGGGCTCACAAGGAGGGGATCACCATCCCTCTTCTCAGCGACTACGATCATGAAGTGGCGAAGGCTTACGGCATCGCCTACGAGAGCTTCCTGCCGCAGATCGGACTGGGGATGGGCGGCGTTGCAAAACGCTCGGCTTTTCTCATCGACCGCTCTGGAATCATTCAATATGCCGAGGTCAACGAAGATCCGAAACAACTCCCTGATTTCGCCAAAATCCAAGCCCTTCTAACTGAAATCCAGTAGGACGCATTTCTTTTACTAATGCCAGCAAACGACCCATTCAAAACACTCCGTAGCTTTGAGCCTTCAATAGGGGCCGTTGCTTCTTACTATTCCCTTCCGGCCTTGGAAGAGCAGGGGATTGGGAAGATATCGAGGCTCCCTTTCTCGATACGGGTGGTTTTGGAATCCGTCCTTCGTAACTGTGACGGGCGCAAAGTGGATGCGAAGGATGTGAGGGCCTTGGCTTCCTGGAATGCCAAGGCTCCGGCTCCCGAGGAGATCCCTTTTGTGGTCGCCAGAATCGTGCTGCAGGACTTCACCGGGGTTCCACTCCTTGTCGACCTTGCGGCGATGCGCAGCGCGGTGGCCCGCTTGGGTAGAAAACCGGGCATCATCGAACCCCTTGTGCCGGTGGACCTCGTCGTGGATCACTCGGTACAGGTCGATTACTACGGATGGGCGGATGCCATGAAGCTCAACCTGGACATGGAGTTCAGGCGCAACCGCGAACGTTATGAGTTTCTCAAATGGGGCCAACAGGCATTCGAAACCTTCGGGGTGGTCCCTCCCGGCATCGGAATCGTCCACCAGGTCAATCTGGAATATCTTGCCCGCGGCGTCCTGCACTCCAAAAATGATTCGGTGGACGTTTATTATCCGGACAGCCTTGTCGGAACCGACTCCCACACCACCATGATCAATGGTCTAGGTGTCGTCGGATGGGGCGTCGGTGGCATTGAGGCCGAGGCAGGAATGCTGGGACAACCTGTTTATTTCCTGACCCCCGAAGTCGTCGGAGTCCACCTTACCGGTAAACTCGGCGAAGGTGTCACAGCAACCGATCTTGCTCTGAGAGTCACCCAAATGCTTCGCTCAGCGAAGGTCGTCGGAAAGTTTGTTGAATTTTACGGTGAGGGTGCAGAGCGCCTTCCCCTTCCAGACCGGGCGACGATCGCCAACATGGCCCCTGAATACGGCGCCACCATGGGCATCTTCCCAGTTGACTCGGAATCAGTTGCCTTCCTTCGCGCCACCGGACGCACCGAGAAAGAGTGCACGGCCTTTGAAAACTACTTCAAGGCACAAGACATGTTTGGCATGCCTCGCAAGGGGGAAATCGATTACAGCGTGGATCTTGAACTCGATCTCACGAGTGTTGTGCCAAGCGTTGCGGGGCCCAAGCGCCCCCAAGATCGTATCGACCTTCCCAAACTCCGCACAACATTCCAAGACCTCTTGAAGAAACCGATATCCGAAGGCGGCTATGGCAAGAACGATGGGAATCTCACAACACAGGCCAATGTAGCCCGTCGTAATCCGACGATTCCCTCCGATGAAGAGGAGATGATCAGCGACCGCCCCACGGCTGACGCCGTCCACCAAATGCCGGAGTCACCGTTTCACGAAGGAACCAGCACAATCCGCAACGGCAGTGTGCTGATTGCGGCGATCACAAGTTGCACGAACACCAGCAACCCCAGCGTCATGTTGGCAGCAGGTCTTCTTGCCAAGAAGGCAGTCGAAACCGGACTCACGATGGATCCCACCGTCAAAACATCGCTTGCACCGGGATCACGCGTGGTGACGGCCTATCTTGAGAAGACTGGTCTTCAACCTTACTTCGACAAACTTGGATTCCAGACCGTCGGTTATGGTTGCACCACCTGTATCGGGAATTCCGGTCCGCTGAATCCAGAGGTGGAAAAGGCGATCACCGACAACGACTTGGTCGCCGCCGCAGTCCTTTCGGGGAATCGTAACTTCGAGGCCCGCATCCATCAAAACATCAAGGCAAACTTTCTGATGTCCCCTCCCCTCGTTGTGGCCTTTGCACTGGCGGGAAGGGTTGATATCGATTTCGAAAAGGAACCGATCGGCCTTGGAAACAACGGACAAAAGGTCTTTCTCAGGGATATCTGGCCAAGTCTTGCCGAAATCCGTGACACCCTTCGCAGCGCCCTCACACCGGAAATGTTCTCCACGCTTTACGGTAACTTCGAGGGTCAGAATCCCAAATGGAACGAAATCAATGCGCCCACTGGAGAAATCTACGCGTGGGATGCCAAGAGCACCTACATCCAAGAGCCGCCATTCTTTGAGAATTTCGGCATGGAGGCAGGGACAATCACGCCGATTTCCGGAGCACGCCCCCTTGGCATTTTCGGTGATTCCGTGACAACGGATCACATCTCCCCAGCAGGAGCCATCAAGGAGAAATCCCCCGCTGGACGATTCCTCAGCGATCATGATGTGTTGCTTGAGGATTTCAACAGCTATGGCAGTCGCCGAGGCAATGACCGCATCATGACCCGGGGCACCTTTGCAAACGTGCGCATCAAAAACCTCATGCTGTCCGGAGTCGAGGGGGGTGAGACGCTGTATCAGCCAAACGGCGAACAAATGAGCATCTTTGATGCAGCCCGCAAGTATGCCAACGAGAAGACACCGCTTGTTATCCTGGCGGGACAGGAGTATGGCACCGGAAGCAGTCGCGACTGGGCCGCAAAAGGAACCAGGCTACTGGGGGTCAAGGCCGTCATAGCGGCTAGCTATGAGAGAATCCATCGATCGAATCTGGTCGGGATGGGCATTCTCCCACTTCAATTCCACGAAGGAACCAACGCCCAGGTGCTGGGACTCGACGGGACGGAGACCTATGATGTTATTGGTCTGGGCGATGATCTTAAACCCCGCCAAGATCTTATCCTCCGCATCAATCGCAAAGACGGCAACTCGCAAGAGATCGGCGTCAAGGTAAGGATCGATACTCCCATTGAGGTGGATTACTACCGCCACGGCGGAATTCTTCCCTTCATTCTCCGCCAATTGATTTCCGAGGCAAAGTAACCGCGATTGCAATATTGCTAAAGTGTAAAAGAGATCCAGGAGATCGGGGGCGTCGTATTCTTCCCCAGAATATTTTCTCTATCCCTTTGATCTGATTCATCCCTGTGAATTCTCTCTTAAGAACATGATCACCTCCCATCCCACGGATCTGATTGCGGAGATTCTACGACTCAAGAGGGAACGTAATGCCGTGATCCTCGCCCACAACTACCAGATCGAGGAGATCCAGAATGTGGCGGATTTCGTGGGAGACTCTCTCGGGTTAAGCATCCAGGCAGCTGAGACAGAGGCTGATGTCATCATCTTCTGCGGTGTCCATTTCATGGGCGAGACGGCCAAGATCCTAAATCCCTCAAAGACCGTCGTCATCCCCGATATGGATGCGGGTTGCTCGCTCTCTGATTCCTGTCCCGCAGATAAATTGAAAGAATTCCTTCAGGAGCATTCCGGGAAAAATTATTTTGTGATCGCCTACATCAATTGCAGTGCCGGGGTGAAGGCTCTTGCCGATGTCATCTGCACAAGCGGAAATGCGGTCAGGATTGTGAATTCGGCACCAAAACATCGCCCAATCCTCTTTGTGCCGGACCAGAATCTGGGAGCTTGGGTCACGGAACAGACAGGACGCCCCATGGATCTGTGGCAGGGTAGTTGTTACGTTCACATGGAATACACTCGCGACAGTATCGAGAGGGCGAAGCGTGAGCATCCGGAGGCTTTGGTCGTAGCCCATCCCGAATGCCCCCAAGCCGTCCGACTTCTGGCCGACGAGGTCTGCTCCACGGAAAAGATGATCGGTTACTGCAGGGACACAAAGGCCACTGCCTTCGTAATTGTGACCGAGGAGGGGATGCTACACCGATTGCGACGCGAAGTTCCGGGGAAGGTGTTCATACCCGGCCCGACAGACCACTGCGCCTGCGCTGAGTGTCGCTATATGAAGCGAAACACCATGGAGAAACTTTTTCTTTGCCTGAGAGATCTGAAACCCGAAATCCTGATTGATGAGGAACTCCGAGCCAAGGCAGAGAAGTCCGTGAGAAAAATGCTGGAACTTAGCAAATGACCTCTTCCCAGACTTATTCACCCGGTAATAACTCTCACAAACTCTGGGAGAGAGCCCTCGCTAGAATACCGGGTGGGGTCAACTCACCGGTTCGAGCCTTCAAAGGTGTGGGAGGTGAACCCTTTTTCGTGACCAGAGCACAAGGATGCAGAATCACGGATGTAGATGGACGTGAATTCATAGATTTTGTGGGCACTTGGGGGCCGGCCATTCTTGGACATGCGCCGGGCGTGGTGATTGAAGCTGTCAGGGAACAAGCCTTGAGCGGGACCAGCTTTGGAATCCCGAATCCTCTGGAAGTAGAGATGGCGGAAACAATTTGCCGCATGATCCCCTCCGTCGAAAAGGTTCGCATGGTCAATAGCGGGACAGAGGCGGTGATGTCCGCCATCAGGCTTGCACGGGGTGCGACTCAAAGGGATCGAATTGTGAAATTCGAAGGGTGTTACCACGGTCATGTGGACTCCCTGCTGGTCAAGGCGGGGAGCGGTGCTCTCACGCTTGCTCAACCTGACAGTGCCGGCGTCCCCTCAGCACTAGCCACTCTCACGACAACGGTTCCATTCAACGACCTTGAGTCACTTGATTCTGTCTTCCGAGAATTGGGCAGGGAGATTGCCGCAGTAATTCTTGAGCCTGTTCCCGCCAACGCCGGGCTGTATCTTCCCAAACCGGGATTTCTGGAGGGCGTGAAGGCGCTTTGTCAGAGCCATGGTGCCCTGCTCATCTTCGATGAGGTAATGACGGGATTCCGGCTTGCGCCGGGGGGAGCTCAGGAGATTTATGGAATCACCCCCGACCTGACCACCCTGGGCAAGGTCATCGGGGGAGGTCTCCCTGTGGGAGCCTTTGGTGGACGTCGTGATTTGATGGACTTACTGGCTCCTCTCGGACCTGTCTATCAAGCAGGAACGCTGTCCGGTAACCCCCTCGCCCTTGCGGCTGGACTCGCTCAACTCAGGGAAATGGAGCGGATCAATGGTTGGAAACTTCTGGAGGATCTCGGGCAGATGTTTGACGAAGGAATGCGTAGGGCGATTCAGGGAAGGGATTTGAGTTTTCATCGGATTGGTTCGATGTTCTGTCTCTATTTCCGCAAGGGACCGATCCTTAATCTGACCGATGCCATGGGAAGTGACAAAGCGGCCTTTGCAGAGTTTTTTCACCAGGCCCTGAATCGGGGAATCTACATGGCGCCTTCTCAATTCGAGTCCGGCTTCCTATCCACGGCTCACACCCCGGAGATCATCAAGGAGTGCTCCGATCTTTTGAGAACCATTCTCAAAAACGTTTGATTGTCTTCCTGGGAACGATATCCGGGTATCACGAGGACCGTTTTCTCCACCTGTGGATCAGGAATCCCAAGGCAAAAAGGCTAACAAGAGTTAGTACACCCTTTGTCAACAAACTCCATGAGGAATCGGGAGGGATAAAGAGCTGAAACTGCGACTCATACAATGAGGTTCCTTGCGGTGTTAAAAGGGAGAGATCCATTGTTTTCCAACCAGGTCCCAAGTCCCGGATCACGCCCTCGTCGCGTCCATTCAGACGAGGCCTGAGTAAATACTCCAATTTTTGGAATTTCACCTGATAGGTAGGATAGTCCGATGGGGTCGAAATTTCTTTTTTCAACTCCAGCGGACCCGTCAGCAGCATGCTGACTTCCGAGATTCTTGGGGTGAGATTTCCATCTGGCAACGCATCCCATGAAATGGCCAACCCGTGATGCCCAGTCCAAGAGGTTCGCACGGAACAACTCGCACCCGGAACAGGAGGGATCTGGAGTGAAGTCGCCTCCCCCCCCTTGGATAACTCAGCATCTGAATCCCGGTCCGGATCTTTGCCATTCATCAGATCCGAATCGGACGGATGTGCTGTTATCGTCTGGGACGAAGTCGGCGATCTGACTATTGCCTTCCACTTCAAATCAGCGACAACATGAGTCTTATCAAAAACAGAGATTTCCAATACCGCATCACCAAGTCGAGTAGGAGCCCAAACAAGATGCTCGATCCTTGTTTCACCCGCCTGCATTTTAAACATGGAAGATGCGGAGGAGATACCACCTTGCTTTGATGATGCATTCCAACTGGATTGAAGGGGATATCCAGAAAGGTTCAGGAGCGAAAAGTTAATCTTCACATCCTCTCCGTTGGAAATCATTCCCAGGTTTGTTGACGAGAGAGGAATGACCTTCAGGATGGAATCCGGTTTGAGATCGGGAGGAGAGAGCGTAAGATCGAGACTGCTCATCCCATCAGAAAGCGTGACCTGAACCGGGGCGTTCTGCTTGCTTGGGGCGCGTCCAGGCCGCGCTTGCCGTTCAAATTGAAATGATTTTTTCCCCATTGGCGGCAACTCTTCATCCGGGGGGAGCACAACTCGCCCATCCCCCGAAAAGGAGATCTTGAGAGGAAGCCCGGTAAGATTTTTCACTTCACAGCTCTTGGAATCGGGTTTGACGAGCTCGAAGCGTGGAAGACCGGCGCCGGTCAACTCAAGATTCAGCCCCTCAATCTCGGGCATGGAGGCAAGCGTGCACTTGTAAGTTTTTGCCTCCCGGGGAGCAAAGAGCAGAGGGATCCGGAGTGACTTTCCAACGGCAATGTCAAAGGTTGCATCCTCCGGAGATGAGAAACCGACAGGAAGGAGGAGGCGCCCCCGCGCTGGACTCCGACCTTCATTGCATAGCAGTAGTATGCGTTCTACTTTCTGGGAAAGCCTTACCGATCCAAAATCCATCGACGTCTGACCAAAAGAAACACGAACTGGCGGTGACAGGATATCAATCTCTGCCGAGCAGTTAACGGATGGAGAGTGTCCTGGAGATTTTGCCCGAAAGAGAAAAGCGTCGTGCAGGATATCCCCCTCGTCCCTGCTCCTGTAGGTAACGACAGCCGTGTGGTCGTCTAAGGATTCGGGAGGTGTTAATGTGCCATGCAGAGGAGGTTTGACGATTTGAAAATCGATGGTGGCCCCATAACAAGGAACCGCTTTCAGGAAGATCTTGACTTCATCACCACGGGTGACGCTTGCCTTGGTATCAGCGGCCAATGTGGCTCCGACACCCAGGTGGTCCTGTTTTTTGAGCGTCGTGATCTCGGCCGATGCCGAGGCATAGACCATGCAGACGATGAGCAAAAATACTGAAAAAACCCCGCTAGATGGGGCTGCTCTCATCAGCAGTTCAGTTTCCGGCACCTTTGAATGGAAGCACGGCTCCATCGGTTCTGATCATGAGATTACCATTGCCATGAACATTACCGATCTCGATAAACCAAGGCATTTCAGGCCATGCCATGGGCGTGGTTGGACGCGGATCAAAGAGCGTAGGAAGGTAACTGATCGGGGTTGCCTGAACATGGGTTTTCCTATCTTTTGCCGCACGCACAATGGCCGGACACTGCCAGGACTTCACGGACAGACCCATTTCACTGACAGACATATCCCTCCACCATTCCTGCTCGGCTGTGGAACCGATCCCCACGCCCCCGGGGACCTGTGGCCAGCCTCTTCCATCACTCAAATAAGTCGAGAAAGCCGTATATAGTCCCCTCAATCGGGAAATACAAACCGCAGTATCGACGCGATTACGGATCACGTTAAAATTAGGAATCAGGATGGTCACAAGGATTCCTACCACAACCATCACCACCATCAGTTCCACCAAGGAAAAGGCCTTGGCTGACCGGGGGATTCTTATTTCTAACCTCTTCAGAGGAAAATCCGGTTAATAGTATGTAGCCGTCGATGAGTTAATCCTCAGGCCAGTCACTGTAAAAGGAATCATGATCCTACTATTCGTATTTGGGACAAGAGTGACAGTCGTCTTGTTCGAGGGGATGGCATTCGTAACAATATTCGTTGCGGTCAGGGTATTGGAGTTCGTTAAACCACCAATATAGTTGGTAAAGGTGTTAGTGACGATGTTCGTGATGGTCGTGATCGGGGGACCAGGGTTCGTGGTGATGTTTGTCTGAATCTGGTAAGTGATTTTCTCGATAAAGGATCCAGACACAGTCGTTGAACTCGTCACTAAGTTATTAATATCAACATTAGTAACCACGGTGTAGTTCGTGGTTGTCACCGTGTTAGTCTGTAATATGTAGAGAGGGTTCGTGACGTTGAGAGCCCATCCCAGAGAACCAGTCCCTGAAAAAGTCTGATTCGGGAAGCTGTTTTTGAGATTCGCATTGAATGCACCACCAGTGACCACGTTGGTTCCTGAATTTGTGATTGTTAAAACATTAGCTCCATTTTGAATATTGAAGGGAATTCCAGTGATCTGGCTGAATACGGCGGAAATTTCATTGGCTGCGGAATCAATTACTGCGGTCGTAATAGCTCTGTAGGACTGACCTTGAAGAAAAATGGAAGCCTGACCCGGCACATTGGCAGCATTGGTTCCGGTTACGTTCGTGTTCCTAAGAAGCCCTGTTGTCACGGATCCGCTTCCCCCGTAGGTGCTGAACTGTGTGACACCGGTCAAATCAGCCCCGCGTATAACGGCCGAAAACGTTCCATCATTACCGTATTGGCTTCCATTCCCAAAGGGATTCCCACTCTTGTTGGAAGCACCTGCGAAGAGTTGAGATCCAGAGAGAAAAACAGCAGTAGCAAACAAGGCGGCGATGAAGGGGGTCTGGCGTAATTCCATACTTAAAGAAGATAAAAAGGTCCTACCATTGTCAACTTCAATTCCTTAAACAGAGGGAGGTGTAAGGCTGGAAAAACCTTCCTTTTGGAAGGATTCCTCTTGCCCCAAACCTCGAAGAATGAACAACGTTCCCCGTGACCTATCGGTTATCAGGAAAAGCCATGCGCTCCGACACGGAATCCCTGTGGGGCCTTGATCTCGGAGGGACAAAGATCGAGGGGATTATCCTGGAGCAAGCCAATCCAACAACCGCCCTGCATCGTCTCAGGATTCCCACAGAGTCTTTCAGAGGATACGGCCATATTCTCCATCAGATCGAGTCCCTGATTTCACAATTGGAACAGGCTTCCGGTTTGAAAAGACCAGCCAAGATAGGTATCGGCACTCCCGGCATCACGGCTCCGCAATCCGGTCTCCTGAAAAATTCGAACACCGGATGCCTGAATGGAAAAAACCTCCCCCGGGATCTTGAGGAGATGATCGGCTGTCATGTCCTGATGGCCAATGATGCCAACTGCTGTGCACTGGCCGAGGCGACCCTTGGATCCGCAAAAGGAAAAAGAATGGTCTTCGGGATCATTCTCGGAACTGGTGTGGGAGGTGGGATCGTCGTCGGTCAGAAAGTGCTTCTTGGGCCCCACGGAATCTGCGGCGAATGGGGGCACAATCCGCTGAAAGGCGAGGAAACCCCCTGCTATTGCGGTCGCAGGGGGTGCATCGAGACGGTCTGTTCCGGTCCGGCTTTGGAGAGTTTTTATGAGTCTCTCAGTGGAGAACGTGCATCGCTTCCCGAGATTGCGCACAAAGCATCCCAGGGCCATGCCGCAGCACATTCCACTCTGGTAAGATTGCAGACCAAGTTCTCGGAGGCACTTGGGGCAGTCATTAATATCCTGGATCCTGATGCCATAGTAATCGGGGGAGGAGTCGGCAATCTCGACATTCTTTATACAATGGAGACCAGGGAGAGCATCCGGGCTCATCTCTTCAATGATCGTTTTGACACACCCCTCCTGCGACCGGCCCTGGGTGACAGCGCCGGTGTTTTTGGCGCCGCCATGCTGGTGAAGGGAACACCGGCCCATCATTGACTCCACCGCTTAGATTCATAGGAACCACATCATGTCAGACAAACTTTCCAACTATCATTTCGAACTTCCACAGGAGTTGATAGCCAACCGACCGACTGAACGCCGCGAAGACTCTAGGATGATGGTGGTTGAGAGATCGAGCGGCAGGATCGAGCATCGTCGCTTCACGGATTTTCCAGGCTTCGTCAGGCCATCTGATCTGCTGGTGCTCAACGACAGTAAAGTCATCCCAGCTCGTCTGCATGATGCCGAGGGAAAGATCGAGATGTTACTCCTTGAAAAAAAGGATGACCGGCACTGGATCGCCATGGTCCATCCCGGAAAAAAAATGAGACCGGGAGCCTCCATTGAAACTGCAGGAACACAAGTAACGGTTCTTGAGGTTTTGGATGACGGCACCAGGTTGTTGGAATTCGAGGCCCCCCCGGATCTTGAGCGGCACGGAGAGATGCCGATCCCTCCTTATTTCCAGCGCAGGGCCGATGATCAGGACAAGCAACGCTACCAGACCGTCTATTCGCGCGATCCCGGCTCCGTGGCCGCACCAACCGCAGGACTTCATTTCACGGCGGACATTCTTGCATCCGTGCCTCATGCTTTTCTGACACTTCATGTCGGGGCGGGAACTTTCCGTCCGGTCAAGTCGGAGGATCTCACCGGGCACGTGATGCATCGGGAGCACTACACGCTACCCAAGAATACGGCGCTTCGGATTAACAACTCGAGGACTTCGGGAGGAAGGATCATCGCGGTGGGAACCACAACCTGCAGGGTTCTGGAATCTCAACGGACAGCCCAGCTCATGCAGGCCTCGGGATCAACCGAAATTTTCATCCGAACCCCGCATGCATTTCAGTATACCGATGTCTTGCTGACCAATTTTCATCTGCCGGGTTCAACGCTCCTGATGCTTGTGAGTGCGATGGCCTCAAGAGAGTTGATTCTCTCTGCCTATGAGGAGGCAGTGCGGGAAAAATATCGTTTTTTCAGCTATGGCGACTGCATGTTGATCCTGTAATTAATACGAATGACTCCCCTTCAAACTATTTCGGAGCTGAAAAAAGCAATCCGTAGCCGCTCCACCGTGGAGTCGGAGATCCACGCCCAAGTGGAACGCCTGTCCCGTAAAGAAGCCTCCAATGGGAAGCCTTTTTACGAGGTCGTGCTACGCGACCCCACCGAAAGCATGACCCTCAGGGCATGGACAGATACGAGCGCCTACGAGTCCTGTGATTCCCTTCAGAACGGTGATTTTGTTTCGGTGGAGGGATGCTTTCAAAACAACGGATCCTTCGGCCTTGATGCCAAGGGATGGACACTCCGTGCTCTACCGCCTGAAGCCATCGCGGCTCTTTTGGAGGGAACCTCTGAGAGGCGGGAACTGCTTGAGCAGGCTTATGAGAGGATCATCGATGCCGTAGCAATGATCGGTGATCCTCGGATCAGGGCACTCTGTGATCATTTCCTAGCCCAGCATGGTCCTCGTTTCCGGCGTGCCGCCGCGGCAAGAGGAAATCATCACGCACGACGCGGAGGACTACTAGAGCATACCTCACGCATGTTGGAATGCGCCCTGGCGCTCTGCGGAGTCTATCCCGAAATTAATCGCGACCTGATGATCGCCGGTGTCTTATTTCACGACACTGGAAAACTCTGGGAGACATGCCCTCCGGAGAGGGGCTTCGGAATCGAATCCGAGCTGCGCGGGGAACTTCTTGGGCATCTCTCCATCGGCATCGAGTTGGTCAACTCAATCTGGCGGGAACTACCGAAAGAGGAGTGGTCATCCATGGTCCCCTCCTCGGATGATGTCCGCCTTCATCTTCTCCACCTCATCGCAGCCCATCATGGCCAGCTTGAATTTGGATCCCCTATTCTTCCCAAGACACCCGAGGCCGCATTGCTTCATTTCATCGATAATATTGACGCCCGGATGGAGATGTTTTTCTCAAGCTATGAGACGGCATCAATGAATTCCGGGGGACGGGGAGCATCATTGGAGTGGGTCCGCCCCCTTGGCGTCGCACCCGTGAATCCCCTTGCCTCCTACTCACCAAGTCTGCCCGAGCCAATTGCCGAAGATCTTTTCTTTAGCCTTGCCAAGACCCCCGACAAGAAGTGATTTTTAAGAAAGTGAAAATTTTTCCCCTCCTTTTGAGCCTCCTACTTCTGATGGGAGTCTCCTCGACATTTGCTGATATCCAAGCACCTCCTCAATCGGAACAGGGGCCAACCCGCAAGCTCGGCCGCGGACTTGGCAATATGCTGTATGGATCCACGGAAATCATTAACTCCATGTCCGATGTCAATTATTCAGAGGGTAACTCAGCGGCCTTCAGTTATGGATTGGTTAGGGGCTTGGGGCGGACCTTCGCGCGAATCGGATATGGTCTGTTTGAGACGGTCACCTTCCCCTTCCCGACGAATCACGGCACCTACAAACCTCCCTACAATAACAACATTCAATGGTTATATTCCGGTTATTCCGAGTTCCCTCCGGAGTTGGCCTTTGAGACCAAATACGATTACTCCCGACAGTATAGTAGTCAGTCTTGGTAGGTAAGACCTGTTTTCCCTTTTTGGGAAACCGAATCCACTTCGGATAAAGAATCCGATTTTAGAGATCCTCCCTGTGGTCCTTTGAATTTCCTAAGGGATAAGTCATCTCAGTTTCCGGTTTTCCTTTGGCGATCTTGAGTCGGTTATAGGAGATCATTGCTGAACTCTCTCGCCCTGTTTTTTAATTTTCAGGCTTCTTTGGAAACTTTTTCGTCACATTCTGCATTTCGTTCATGACTCGGGGGATTCTTCGGATAGAGTCACCGCCCCACAGACTTCTTCACTCAGCTTTTTTATACCATGCTTCTCTGTATCGACTTTCAACCGGCTTATGCCGAGTCGTTTGATCATACGATGGGAGCGCTCAGAAAACGCCTTCGGAAAGCTTCCATCAAGCGCGAAGAGGTTCATTTCATCTACAACGAGGTTTTTTCCCTGGAGGGGGAAGAGTTGGGTGATCCTTTGCCACGAATCCTACACTGGTGTAGCAAAGAGCGCCTGATGCTCAAAAATACCCGGATGATCCGTAAAAATTTCGGCTGGGTATCCCATCTCTTCCGTTCTGGTTACGAGAGGAACGTGGCCCGCTCGATCCTGAGACATTTGATGGACAAATCGCTCTCCATAAGCTCTGAAATCGGGGCGACCGCATTGGAAAGGATCGTTGCCACGTCCCATGATGATTTCGACGGATTCTGGGATTGCTCACCTGCGGCTTGGCAGGAAATCAACTCCGGTGCAATCGCAATGCCTTTCATCTTTGAAGGGGGCGTTATTCCATGGATCGAATCACTCAGATCCTCGCTCTCCAAAAACAAAGGTGAGATTGTTGAAGTCTCCGGGGGATTCCGTCACCGCTGTCTGGATGAAATGTGCCTGCTTCTGGAGGCCGGAGAGATTCCCTACACCCTTAATGAGGCTATCGTCTACTCACTTCAGGACGAAGAACCATTCCGTGCCCAGACTTCGCATTTTCCTTTGGATATTCCCGAGACAAAAGACTCGATTCCCTTTTTGGATTTAGGACTGGCGATCGCTTGAACGGCCCTGTTTTTCGTTAAGATAAGCAGATTGCTTGTCAGAATACCTCCCAGAGCGGTTGCGACGTTCACCCGGCGGTATTAGATTACGGAGAGGTATCGTCTATGGTGCCGAATCACAGTCATGAACCCGCCCCCTCCTCCCAAAGGCATCAAAATGATTTGGAGACGGCTCCGTGAGCATCCCGTCTCAAACATCGGACCCGGTTTGATCACCGGGGTCGCTGATGACGATCCGAGCGGGGTGGTGACTTATACTCAGGCAGGAGCTCAGTTCGGTCTCAATATGCTCTGGACCATGCCGGTCGCCTTTCCACTCATGGCGGCCGTACAGTTGATGTGTGCCTGTATAGGGCGCGTCACGGGAAAGGGACTTGCGGCCAACATTAAGGAGGCATTTCCCCCCGTAATTCTCAAGGGCGTGGTGATGATTCTCCTTGTTGCCAATACCCTCAATATCGCTGCGGATGTTGCAGCCATGGGGGAGGTCGGCGAATTGGTCACTGGCATCAACGCTCGGTTGATGACCCTGCTCTTTGTCGTGGTGACGCTTTCGCTCCAGGTGCTCGTTCCCTACCACCGGTATGTTTTTTATCTCAAATGGCTAACTCTCTCACTACTGGCCTACGCAGCAGTGCTCTTCACGGTCCATGTTCCTTGGAAGGAGGTGGCATTCCGTACGGTCTGGCCGACATTCACCCCGAATGCACAGGCCGCCACCATGGTGGTCGCCATCTTTGGAACAACGATCAGCCCCTATCTTTTTTTCTGGCAGGCCTCCGAAGAGGTCGAGGACATGCAGCGACATGACGGGGCGCCTCCCCTCTTGAAAGATCCCGCCACGGCTCACCGGGAACTCCGTCGCATCCGATGGGATACCTGGAGCGGGATGTTCTACTCGGATATCACGGCCTACTTCATCATTCTGGCCACCGCCGTAACACTCCATGCGGCCGGTATCACCGATATAGAGACCGCCGCCCAGGCGGCTGCCGCTCTCCGTCCCCTGGCTGGAAATTCAGCCTTTATCCTCTTTGCGATCGGTATCATCGGGGTCGGCTTGATCGGGGTGCCCGTATTAGCAGGATCAGCGGGCTATGCCCTCTCGGAAGCGATGGGATGGAAGTGGGGGCTTGAGAGGCGAGCGTGTGACGCCCGTGGCTTTTACGGCGTCATCATCGTGAGCGTTCTCGCCGCACTCGCCATCCAATATTCGCCGATCAGCCCCATGAAGGCCCTCTTCTGGAGCGCCGTCATCAACGGTGTCGTTGCCGTCCCCCTGATGGTCGTAATCATCATTCTGGCATCAAAGAAATCGGTCATGGGTGACTACGCGGCAAGCCGTCCGATTGTCCTCCTTGGGTGGATCGCAACTGCCATCATGGGGGCCGCAGCCCTTGGAATGCTGATCCCGGATTAAGAAAAACAATCCGGCAGAGCCCCCCTTTACCTCATGAGGGAGATCTGAAAAACTCGGCCCATGGAGAGGAATCATCAGCCCCTTGAAAAGCATCCCGATCAAGGGATCCAAGCTTGGCTGAACCGCACGGTGAAAGCTCTGCGGTCTCGCAATTACCGCCTCTTTTTTCTGGGACAAATTGTTTCCCTGTGCGGCACCTGGATGACGAACATGGCGACGGGTTGGCTGGTCTATCGTCTTACTGGATCGGCCCTGATGCTTGGATTAGTGACCTGTGCGGGTCAGATCCCCATGTTCGTGCTGGGACCCTTTTCGGGGATCCTTGTCGACCGAGTGAATAAACGTCGCACCCTGGTTTTAATCCAGTCGCTCTCGATGATTCAGTCCTTCGCGCTTGCAGCAATGACCTTGAGCGGACATACCTCCATTGTCGGTCTTATCATCCTGAATCTCATCAACGGCATCATCACCGCCTTTGATATCCCCATGAGGCAGTCCTTCGTGATCGAGATGATTGAAGATAAAGCCGCTTTAGGGAATGCCATCGCCCTGAACTCGACCATGTTCAACGCGGCCCGCTTCATCGGTCCGGCGATAGGAGCCCTGGTGATAGCTGCCTATGGAGAAGGATGGTGTTTCTTTATCGACGGTTGCAGCTTCCTGGCCGTCATCGCTGCTTTTCTGGCGATGAGAATCCAGCCCAGCGGTATAGCGCGACCTCTCCGGGGGAACGTCCTCCCCGACCTGATGGAGGGATGGAGGATGGTCTCTCGGCGCGGGCCGATCCGCAGGATCATTACCCTTCTGGCTCTCACGAGCCTTCTGGGCACACCCTACGCAACACTTGTTCCCCTCTTCGCCGGGAGCATTCTCAAGGGAGGTCCTCACACCCTTGGACTGCTGATGAGTTCGGCCGGTGCGGGTGCTCTGGTTGGCGCTGGCTGGCTGGCCGGACGACGAAGCGTTCTCGGACTTGGAGCGGTCATCCCGACCGCAGTCGCTGTCTTTGGAATCGGAGTCATCGGATTCGCTCTTTCACGCCAGATCTGGCTCTCTATGCTCTTCCTTTTTATCGGAGGAGGAGGACTCATGATCCAGATGGCCTCCAGCAATACGATCCTTCAGACCATCGTCGATAACAATCAACGGGGACGCATCATGAGCTTCTACATGATGGCCTTTATGGGGACTGCTCCCATTGGTAGCCTTATGGCGGGCTGGATCTCCGAGCGTTTTGGGGCTCCCCTCACCCTCGTGATTGGTGGGGCGGTTTGCATGGGCGGGGCAGCACACTTCTTTTTGGGTCTAGAGCAACTCCGCGAAGCGATCCGACCGATCTATCGAAGGATTGGAATCCTTCCGGAAATCGAATCAGGAGAGGATGCGGCAAGCCAACTCGCCTTCGAAGCGCGCGATTAATCCTTCTTGAACTGCTCGGGGAAGATCCGGTCGGCAAAGAAATACATCATCATCGGAAAAATCACCATGGCCACCGCAAGCGGCACACAGAACCACGCTGTAAAGATCGCGAGGAAATAGCTTGTGATGGCGATTAGGCTCCGGCGGTTTCTCTTTCTGTTCCGGGCAATCTTACATTCGTGATGGGGGGCATGATGCGACGCACACCGACGCAAGAGGTTGGAGGAAACTCCACAGGCAAAGGCAATGAATGCATAGAGACTGACCGCGAGGGGACAGGCTCCCGTTTGCCCCATGTATCCGGTTACCCAGGGAAAAAGAGAAAGCCAGAAGAGCAGATTCATATTCGTCCAGAGAATCCGGGTATCGACTTTCTCTATAAGGTGAAAGAAGTGGTGATGATTCACCCAGTAGATTGCCACAATCAGGAAGCTCAGGGCATAGCTCAGGAACGTCGGCCAGAGTTGTGCAAGCGCTAGGAGGCTAGTCTCATGGGGTGGATGCAACTCCAGCACCATGATCGTGATGATGATCGCAATCACCCCGTCGCTGAAGGCCTCCAGTCGGTTCTTGGTCATGTCTCTTTTGTAATCTGGGAAGATTGGGATCACATCCAAAAAAAGCTGACCCCTTTCGGGATCAGCTTTTTTAAGAGGAGTTGAGATTCCTTGAATGTTAGGCCTTGCCGCCGAAGGTCGCATAGTCGTCGACATCAAGAAGGTCAAACCACCCAGCGATGTCATCGCGGTGCGGGGCGATCTTTTTCTGGGCCTCGTGCATGTATTCACGGGTCTCCACGGAGGAAGGCACGCGGTTCTCCTGCCAAGCCGACCAAGTCTTGATCTGAAGTTCGTTCGGCTTGTTGGTGGAATTTGCGGTCACCCACTCAAGGATCTCTCCGTCACCCTTACCGGCCTTCAATTGCTCAAAGAGCGCATCGGGCTGAATTCCTGCAAATTTGATGAAATGTTCATCGAGCGGGCAGTTGTAGTGATACTCGCCGTTGGTCCCGGCGATGACTGCACGCCCCTTGTCGAGCATGCGGGGAAGGATGACATAACCGCCGAGGCGGGTGCGGGGACTACGGGGTGGGCGTTGCGTGAGGTTCATAGTGTTCAAGTGTGGATCCTTATCATGGCCTTAGACCCCTGAAAGGTCTAGGGGGATGAGTAACAGAAGAGTTTAGGCGAAAGGATTTTGAACGGTTGGGCTATGAGTCGATCCCTTGGAGAAATCTCTCTTCAAAGGACAAAGCGGCACCGTCATTTGACAAAATCTAGCTAGGTAGCTAGCTTTAAAATATGGATATATCGGGAACACTTCATATAGGAACCTTTGAGGCAAAGAATAAACTCTCATCCCTTGTGGACAGGGCTTCCAAAGGAAGTCGGATCTGGATCACAAAGCGGGGGAAACGGACCGCTCTTTTATCTTCCGGAGTGGAATGTCTCGGAAAAACCGACGTAGATCTTATTGCTTCTTTCCGTCTGATTCGTAAGAGGTCCAAATCTGGTAATGATTCACTCAAGTCCCTCATTGAGGAGGGACAACGTTGAAACAGGCCGTAGCCGACGCTTCCTTCTGCGGAGGCTGGATCCTGAGTGATGAGATCTCGGATAAGGCAGAGCATCTGCTCTCTCAGATCGTTAAGGGATCCTTGGAACTGGCAGTTCCATCACTCTGGCACTATGAGATGAACAATCTCCTCCGCTCGGCCCAGCGTAGAAAAAGGCTCACCGAAGAGGATGCCCGCGAAGCGTTGGAAACACTCAATCAGGTTCCGCTTTTCATCGAGGACCTTCCGGAAGGGCCAGCAAGGAAAAGAATCCTGCATCTTGCATTTCAATTTGATCTCTCCTCCTACGATGCCGCTTACCTAGAACTGGCCGACCGACACAAAATCCCACTCTATACTGCGGATGCCAGACTCCAAACCGCAGCAAAGCAGTTGGGATTGCTGCCAAAGTAGATTACGATTTTTTGGTCATTGTGGTAATTTAGAAACATGATCCTTATGGATAAGGAAGAGGAAGGGACTCCGCGACATCGTGACGACCAAACGCCATGCGAGTTTCCGACGAATGCACCCGCCGATTCCTTATCCCCTGCCTATGGACACGGCCCCTTCACCCGCCCCCTCCCGAGGCCAACCGGCTGTTGGGCAGGTTGTATCCGAACCCCCTGCTGTCTCACCAATCGTCCTGATCAAAAACAGCGTCCGCTTCAGTAAGTTAGAATTTCCCAAAAAAGAGGATCTCTTAATTTACAATCCTGGTTTCTGAGGGACTTTGACGATGCGATTCGTGTCGTAACCTTGAGCAGCGGCATTTTGGAGAAGGGCTTTGTAAGCGCTCTCAGACAAAGTCGGCGTGCGGGCCATGATCCAAATCAGATCCCGGGAAGGGTATCCGATGGTTGTCGTGCTGTAATCAGGCGCTAGATCAATGACGAGGTAGGGAGCCTTGAAGGGCCAGATGAACTGGACCCCCCATCGGGCATTGGACTGCTTATCCAGCACGGTTCCAATCGCATGCATCTCCTGGCGCTTTGTCGAGAGATCCTTCTTGTGGAAGGCGTAGGTGATCCCGATGCGACCATCAGGCCTCATCTTGTAGAGATCCATCGTTCCCACGTTATTCTTTTCCACAATCCATGGGATCGTGCCGATCACATACCAATCCCCCATGAAACGTGGCAGATCCACATGATTCACCGTTCTCAAAGGTGCTTTAGGAATCGTCATGCACCCACACAATAGCAACAAGACAACCAGCAGGCAGGTAGGGATCATTGATTTCATGTTTTTCATAGAATGATCGTTGGTTCAGTGATTGCCACGTCCAGCAAAAGTGAGTTCGGCGACACCTGACTTGTCGAGTTCGCCAAAGCCCTCGGCAACCATGCGGTCATACTGCTTCTTGGTCGTCTCGGCGAGTGGAAGGCTTAGTCCTTCGTCCCGTGCCAACTCAAGGGCGATCCCACTATCCTTTGCTGCATGGGCAGCGGAGAAGAAACAGGCGTGATCGCGATTCTGCATATCCTCGTCATCCGTCACCAGTACACGGGAGTTCGCCCCTGTCTCCGAGAAGACCTCGCGCAGCATGGTCAGGTCGAGTCCCAGGGACTGCCCGAGGCCAAGCCCCTCGGCAAGACCCGCTGTGTTGATATTCATGACCATATTGACGAGAGCCTTCACTTGGGCGGCTTTGCCTGTGACTCCGATGTGGCGCAGCGAAACACTGAGATCCTTGAGGATCGGTTCCGCTCGACGGAAAGCCTGATCAGTGCCTCCCGTCATCAGATAGAGGGTTCCTTCACGGGCTTGAGTGATGCTGGAGGCCATGCAAGCTTCGAGCGACTCAGCGCCCGCATGGTGAGCAAGTTCCTCGACGGCTAGATGAACCGAGGGTGAGACTGTGGCACAATTGATAAAGAGCTTTCCTTTCGCCCCAATCAACAGGCTATCACCCGTATCACCAAGAAGATTAAAGATCGCCTGCATGGCTGCGTCGTCGGTGACGACCGTGAGGATGACATCAGCCAGTTCCGTCACGCGGGAAAGTGATACAACTGCCTCCGCTCCGATTTCATAGGCAAGATCAGCCGATAAAGCTGTCTTGCAGTCATAGACGGCCGTGATCCTGTATCCCTGATCCCTGAGACGACGAGCCATGTTTGCACCCATGCGTCCGACTCCGACAACCGCGATGGTTTCTTTGGTCATTGTATTGGGGAGGAAAGTCTTTTGATCAAATGAGGGGGGGTAGCAAGTCAAACAGGTGCCCTCTGAGTGATACGAGTGCCGAGTTAATATTCTCTCAGTAAGCGTCCTGCTTTAACTAGGGGTGTTTTGAAGCCGTTCTCCCTCAGCGCATACCAGAAGGTGACCGCGTTGATTCCCAGAATCGGAATGCCCAGCTTCGACTCCAGCTTCTCAGTGACATGGAGCATGCTCATGTTCGTACCCAATTGGACGATTGCATCGAGATGGTTATCGGGCGTTGCCAGACATTTCAAGATCACCTCCTCCTTGGCCAAGTCGGGAATGTGCGCGATATCCATCGCGCTGGCGCAGGCAAATCCGAAGCTAGCGACAACTTCGTATCCGAGATCCTCGAACATCTTGATGGCATTCTCATTTCCTTTCTTATCAAAGGGAGTGATCAGGCCGATCCTCTTTGCCTTGTATTTCTTCAAGGCTGCATCAGCTGCATCATGCCATGTTGCCCATGAATAGTCGTAACGGGACTCGATACCGCTCATCAGTGATCTGACCTCACCAATGCCGTACAGGATATGCTCCAGGCTCATGCCCATGATGAGGTATTCGGGCTGCGCCAGGGTTGCCTGCTCGATGGCCTTGTCCAGTCCGGCAATGAATTGATCCTTGTAGGCAAGCAGATCCGCCTCGGTCTTGAGCTGTGTCTTGGGGGTTTGGATGTTGACCGTATGGATCCCCACCCCGTCAAGCCCTCCGGAGCCTTGATTGTTGCAGATGATACTCCAGAGTTCCGACTCCATGCTCGTGTTGGTGGCAGGGATCAGAAGACCGAACTTCCTTTTGAAGCTCCTCACATCGGGCTGACCCGGCGAAGTCACCATGTTGATTCCTGAAAAGGGCCTCCCGTCCATCACCATGCCTGATGAAGCGATTGATGGCATCGGCGCTTTATTGACGTCCGGCAAATGAATGACCTTTCCTGAAAGAGCTCCGATGATCGTCCGGTTGTCCATAATCCCATCATTGGTCAGTGAGAGGGTATCGTGTGGCAAGGATGATTGTTGTCTGATTCCGGCGAGGGATACGGACTGCAGAGCTACTCCCGCAGCAAAAAATCCTATCCTTACAGTGAGCGTCCTCATCTTTTGTAATCAGGGTAGGCCTAAAGACTTGGTAAAGCTCTCCCGATATCCCCCTTGGTCATCACCATTCGACGCCGAATTCAGAACCCGCATCCAGCATGCGCTGGACCATCCCGGGACTAGGGGGCGGCGGCTCCTCCTCTCCCTCCCCAACAGGATCCAACGTCTTCTCAAACCACCCCTCCATCCCAGCCGGGGTGAAGGTCGCGATCATCTTGGCGTGGCCTGATCCCGTGTTGCGATAGGTGTGGGGAACCCCACGCGGTGCATGGATGAAATCTCCGGCCCGGACATCGACACTCTTGCCCCCCACCGAGATCTCCAACTCCCCTTCCAGGAGATAGAAACATTCATCCTCCCGGAGATGGGTGTGCATCGGAGGTCCCCCGCCCGGCGGCACCAGGCACTCCACGATGAAACAGGATCCGCCACTGGTTTCCCCCGTGATCAGAAAGCGGTAGCGGTCACCACCCGGACCCCAGAAGGATTTCCCTGAGCCGGATGGAACGTGAATGATGGGCATCGCGGTCATGACCTGAGTATTGTGGAGAAATAACCGATGCTTATTGGACTCCTGATCAGGGTGGCAATCAATCGTGGGCAACCACGGTGCCCTCGATGACTTCAGGCTTCTGCTTCATAATCTGGGAGGCCGTGAAGTTCTCGTGAACCCACTCAGCGGCCAGAGGCACCGAGGCCTCAGCCTCTTCCCGGCTACCAAAAAGACTGAACGAGGCTCCCTCGCCTGTTCCGTTATCGAGCCAGTAGTAGCGGACAAACCCCTTGGCATTCTTCATGATCGGCATGAAGCCGTTGGTAAGTTTCTCAGCGATCTCCTTACTCTCCTTGGGATCGAAGTGGTAATGACGGATGACAGCGTGCATGACCAGATGCCATTCTTCACCCGTCCAGAGGGCAAGACAAAAGGAAGGCAGGACGGAGGGGACTGTAGATTTCATCTGGAATTGCTTGCCTCGCCGTTGCTTCGCATCCTTTACATCAGGAACTGGCAGGATGCGACAGAATCATCTCCCGCAGAGGCGCAGGGGCGCGGAGAGGATTTACAGGGGTTAAGGGGATGAAGAGGATGGGGTAAATCATCCGGCTTGGAGAGGGGTGAAGGTTGTCCTACACTACGCTCGATGCCACTCCACCCGAAAGCACGAGAGTTTGCCAAGGCCGGGCTGTTTGCGGGGGTGAAGTCTTTTGAGGAACTGGAGAAGCGGATTACATCAATTCCCGAGAATAAGGGGAAGGGCGATGCCTTTGAGGTATTTTCCGAGGCGTATCTCACCACCCAGCGGAGGCATGAGATCGGGTTAGAAAACCGTCCCTACGGATAAGAATCGCGTGGCGACCCCCCGCAAGAAGAGATACAACAGCATCTGATCGTTATCCCTTCCCAGTGAAAGAAGCCACAGCCCGCATCAAGATCAATAAGCTGCTCGAAGCAGCTGGTTGGCGTTTTTTCGGCAATGATCAGGGACCAGCGAATATCCGACTCGAGCCGGGCGTGGAGCTTACCGAGACCGCTTTCGATGACATCGGTGAGAACTTCGAGAAATCTTCCAAGGGCTTCATCGACTTCCTCCTGCTCAACGAGAAGGGCTTTCCGCTCATAGTCCTGGAGGCCAAAGCCGAGAACAAGGATCCCCTCGTCGGCAAGGAACAGGCACGCCGCTACGCCCGCTCACTCGACTGCCGCTTCGTCATCCTTTCCAACGGGGACATCCACTACTTCTGGGACTTGGAGAGAGGGAATCCCTCCATCATCACGGCATTTCCCACTCCCTCCTCGGTGGTCGGATTCCAAAAAGTCACCCCCGACACCCAGAAGCTGGTCACGGAAGCGGTGAATGACGATTACGTCGTTCTGTCCCAGCGCCCGGGCTACGCCTCCGAGGCGGGATGGAAGAGCGAATCCGAGCGACCTACCTTCATCGAGGCCAACGGACTCCGCTTTCTCCGCCCTTATCAGAAGAAAGCCGTCCACGCCGTCCAGCAGTCGGTCTCCAAGAACAACGACCGCTTCCTGCTTGAGATGGCAACCGGCACCGGCAAGACACTCGTTTCAGCCGCCCTCATCAAGCTCTTCCTTCGGACAGGGAATGCGAGCCGGATTCTCTTCCTTGTGGATCGCCTTGAGCTTGAGGATCAGGCACTGAAGGCGTTCCGAAAGACCCTCGCCAACGACTACAAGGCCGTCATCTATAAGGAGAACCGCGACGACTGGCGTAGTGCTGAAATTGTCGTCACCACCGTCCAGTCGCTGCTCTTCAACAACAAGTATCAGCGCCTCTTCTCCCCGACCGACTTCGATCTCGTCATCTCGGATGAGGCACACCGTTCCATCGGGGGGAATGCCCGGGCTGTGTTCGACTACTTTGTCGGCTACAAGCTCGGCCTGACGGCAACCCCTCGTGATTACCTCAAGAAGGTTGAGCATCAGGAGGCCCGTGCAAAAGATCCGAGGGAGTACGAGCGCCGCCTCATGCTCGACACCTACCGCACCTTTGGGTGCAACGACGGCCAGCCCACTTACCGCTATTCACTGCTCGACGGCGTGAAGGAGGGCTTCTTGATCAATCCCATCGTCGTGGATGCCCGCAGTGACATCACTACCCAGCTACTTTCCGATGAGGGATATGTCTCCGAGATCCAGGATGAGGAGGGAAACACCTCCGAGGAAAGCTTCACCCAGCGCGAATTCGAGAAGCGCTTCTTCTCCGAGGCGACTAACCAACTCTTCTGCAAGACCTTCCTTGAGAATGCCCTCCGCGACCCCATCAGCGGTGAGATAGGCAAGTCGATCGTCTTCGCCGTCAGCCAGAGCCACGCGGCCAAGCTTGCCCAGATCCTCAATCTCATCGCCGACCGGATGTTCCCCGGCAAATACCAGTCCGACTTCGCCGTTCAGGTCACCTCACAGGTGGATGGAGCGCAGCAGCACACCATCAACTTCACCAACAACAACCTCCTTGGTTCCGCCAATTTTCTCCCCTCTTACAAGACCAGCAAGGCCCGCGTCTGCGTCACGGTGGGCATGATGACCACCGGATATGACTGCCCGGACATCCTCAACCTGGGACTCTTCCGCCCCATCTTCTCACCCACCGACTTCATTCAGATCAAGGGACGCGGCACCCGCAAGCACGACTTCCGCGAGCAACTCTTCGATGAGGAGATCAAGGAGAACGCCAAGGATCCCCTGAAGTGTTCCTTCAAGCTCTTCGACTTCTTTGCGAACTGCCAATACTTCGAGGAAGAGTTCGACTACGATGAGGTACTCGAAGTCCCCTGGCCGAAGGGTAACGGTGGCGAGGGCGGCGGGCCAACACCCTCGCCAGGAACCTACGAGTACACCGGAGGGGACATCCTCTCCACCATCAAGGAGGCGCCGGTCGGCCTCGAGGGCATGAAGATCGACCGCATGTTCTTCCAGCAGTTCGAGGAGATCATCAGGGAGAACGACTTCATCGCCGCCAGTGTAGAGGCCGGCGAATGGGATCGCGTCATCGACTATGTGAACAAGGAGTTCTTCGCCAAGCCAGACCAGTATTACTCACTGGAGAAGCTCCGGAAGGCCGCCTCCGTGGACAGGCGCGTCACCCTCCGAGAGATCCTCGAGAAGATCTTCGGTCTCATCCCACGCTTCAAATCCAAGGATGAGCTTCTCGAGGAAGAGTTCGCCAAGTTTGTTTCTGACCTCAAGCCCGAGGAGAGCGATGCCATCCCCGCGCTGAAGACCTACTTCAAGGCCTATGCTAGCAGCGACCATGTCCGGCACATCATCGACACCGGCCACCTCACGGATCTGGCGACCAACCCCGGATTCTCGACCAAGGACTTCAAGGCCGTCCCCCAGAAATACCGCACCATCATCCCCGACTACATCAAGGACTACGTTACTCTGAATCAGTTCGTCGGATAGCCTGTCCCTAACATATGAGCAAAAAATCCTCCATCGAAGTTCTGGGAAACCAGATCGCGGTTCTTTCTGACACAGATCAGGACTTCATCTCGTTGACAGATATGTTGCGCTCCAAGGACGGCGACTTCTTTATTTCTGACTGGCTTCGCAACCGGAACACCATCGAGTTCCTCGGCATCTGGGAGAGGGTCCACAACCCCAGTTTTAATTATGGCGAATTCGCCCTAATTAGAAATCAGGCCGGTCTAAACAGTTACAAGATCAGCGTCAAAGAGTGGGTAGAGAAAACCGGTGCCATTGGCCTGCGAGCAACTGCCGGACGCTATGGCGGAACCTACGCCCACAAGGACATCGCCTTTGAGTTCGGGATGTGGATTAGTCCCGAGTTCAAGATTTACCTCATCAAGGAGTTCCAGCGCCTCAAGGACGAGGAGAATGACCGCCTAAAGCTCGGTTGGAACCTCCAGCGGACACTAGCCAAAATCAACTACCGCATCCATACGGATGCGATACGGGACATCCTTATCCCCCCCACCCTTTCCAAGAAGCACACCGTTCTGAAATACGCCTCCGAAGCCGACCTCCTGAATGTCGCCATCTTCGGAAAAACCGCCAGGGAGTGGCGCGATGAGAACCCCAAGGCCGAGGGAAACATCCGCGATCAAGCCTCCATCGAGCAGCTTGTTGTCCTGACCAATCTCGAAAGCATGAACTCCGTCTTGATCCGTCAGGGTCTTTCGCAAGCCGACCGCCTTCAGAGGCTGAACGAAATCGCCATCAGCCAGATGACTACCCTTCTGGCTTCCAACACCGTCAAACGCCTGAAATAAAGCCGGAGAATGGAGAACTACGAAATGCACGAAACCCACGAAAAGATCATCTTGGGAAAGGAGTGCTTTAAAATTCAGGGAGCCATTTTTGAGGTGTATCGGGAACTCGGTTCAGGATTCCTGGAATCCGTTTACCAAGAATGTCTCGAACGTGAGTTTCACAGATCAGGAATTCCGTTTGAGTCTCAAAAGGAAATTCCCATCACCTACAAGGGAGAACCTCTTCTCCAACATTTCAGGGCGGATTTCATCTGCTTCGATTCAGTGATTGTTGAGATTAAGGCTGTCCGAGAAATCGCGCCCGAACACAAGGCACAGATTCTGAACTATCAGAAAGCCACAGGTCTCAAGGTTGGCCTTCTGGTCAACTTCGGCTCTCATCCCAAGGCCACCATCCAGCGCTACGTCCTCTGATCCTCCACCCCTTTCGTGATTTTCGTGGTTAACCCCTAATTTTCTCACCCATGCTCGACACTGATACCAAGCGCCGCATCGATACCGCCCGCGACCTCCTCGTGGGGAAAGTCCCCGACCCCAAGTCGCAGGTCGAGCAGATCACCATCGCCCTCATCTACAAGTTCATGGACGACATGGACGCCGAGGCCGAGGAGCTGGGCGGCAAGCGGAAGTTCTTCAGCGGCGAGTATGGGAAATTCGGCTGGGCCAAGCTCATGCAGCCCGGCATCGGCGGCCACGAGCTCCTAGCCCTCTACGCCGACGGCATCGCCAAGATGCCTGAGAACCCCGGCATCCCCGCCCTCTTCCGCGACATCTTCAAGAACGCCTACCTCCCCTACCGAGACCCCGAGACACTCAAGAGCTTCCTGAAAGTCATCAACGAGTTCTCCTACGACCACAGCGAGCGCCTCGGCGATGCCTTCGAGTACCTGCTCTCCGTGCTCGGCTCTCAGGGAGATGCCGGCCAGTTCCGCACCCCGAGGCACATCATCGACTTCATCGTCGAGATCCTCGCCCCACGGAAGGAAGAAGTCCTCCTCGACCCCTCCTGCGGCACCGCCGGATTCCTCATCTCCGCCTACAAGCACATCCTACGCTCCAATACGGATGCCAAGGGCCACAGCACCCTCACCCCCCAGCAGCGCGGTGAGATGGCCAGGAACTTCAAGGGCTACGACATCTCCCCCGACATGGTCCGCCTGTCGCTGGTGAACCTCTACCTGCACGGCTTCACCGACCCCCACATCTTCGAGTACGACACCCTCACCGATGTTGCCCGGTGGAACGAATTCGCCGACGTCATCCTGGCCAATCCCCCCTTCATGTCGCCGAAAGGCGGCATCCGTCCCCACAACCGCTTCTCCATCCAGGCCAAGCGGAGCGAAGTCCTCTTCGTCGACTACATCGCCGAGCATCTTACCCCGAACGGCCGCGCCGGCATCATCGTCCCCGAAGGGATCATCTTCCAGAGCCAGAACGCCTATAAGGATCTCCGCAAGATGCTCGTCGAGAACTCCCTCGTCGCCGTCATCTCGCTGCCCGCCGGATGCTTCAATCCCTACTCCGGGGTGAAGACCTCCATCCTCCTGCTGGATAAAACCCTCGCCCGCCAGAGCGACACAGTGGCCTTCTTCAAAGTCGAGAACGACGGCTACGACCTCGGCGCCCAGCGCCGCCCCATCCAGAAGAACGACCTCCCCAAGGTCCAAGAAGAGCTCGAAACCTACCTCGCCATTCTCCGTGAGCGAAAAGAACCCAGCGAACTGTCACTCACCACCGCCCTCATCGTCCCGAAGGAAAGAATCGCCGCCAACGGCGACTACAACCTCAGTGGCGAACGCTACCGGGAGGGGGCCATCAGCACTTCGACATGGCCTCTTGCCAAAGTGGGAGATGCTTTTCGCAAAGGGGACCGGAGCGTCCTACCTGAATCACTGAAAGGACCCGTAACCTATATTGGATTAGAGAACATCACCCAAAATACGGGAGGCATTGAAGGAACGGTGATCACCTCCAATCCCTCTGAAATAAAAAGTCTAAAAAACGTCTTTGCGCCCAGAAATATCCTCTACGGCAAGCTTCGCCCAAATTTGAACAAAGTCTGGCTGGCAGACAGAGAAGGAATCTGTTCGACAGATATTTTTGGGCACCTCGCTGAAGCGAGTGGGTTGAAGGGTTGAGTGGAGGGGCAGAAGAGGGGTAGGAATGGTGGTCTATGACCCCAGAAATACTTTTTACTATGGCGCTTGGACTTGGAGAGGAATGGAGCGTGAAGAGCTGCAGTTTTGAAGGGACGCCCCTGGAGCTACTGCTAAAGCTGGACTTCAAGGCAGGGCACCGATTTGCGTGTCCGGAGTGCGGCACTTGCGGACCTACACACGATACGGTGGTGAAGAGATGGAGGCATCTGGACTTCTTCCAGTACCGATGCGAACTCGAAGCCAGGGTTCCGAGGGTGGATTGCCCAGAGCATGGAGTGAGGCTCATCAACGTGCCGTGGGGAAGGGCGGGAAGCGGCTTTACCCTGCTTTTTGAGGCGCTGGTAATGCTGGTGTGTCGGGAGATGCCCATGGCTGCTGCAAGCGAGCTGCTTGCCGAGCACGACACCCGCCTTTGGAGGTTGGTGGCGCACTATGTGGAGCAGGCCCAGGCCAAGAGGGACTGGTCGGAGCTCAAGCGTGTTCTCATCGATGAGACTTCCTCTAGGAAGGGCCATCGGTACGTGACCAACTTCGTGGATGCCACAACGCGGGAACTCCTCTTCATGGTGGAGGGGCATGGAGCAGAGTCCATCGCGGCCTTCGCTCAGGAACTCAGCAGGCACAACGCTCGAGTCGAGCAGATCGAGTTGTTGAGTATGGACATGAAGCCTGCCTTTATAGCGGCAGCAGCCACCTTCTTCCCCAAGGCCGAGGTGGTCTTTGACCACTTCCACATCATGCAGATGGCGGGTAAGGCGCTCGATGAAGTGCGCAAGGAACTCATGAGAGACGGAGCTGATCTGAAGGGCTCTCTCTGGTCAATCCGCGGCAATGAGTGGACGAGATCCTCGACTCAGCAGCAACAACGTCGCCTCTTGAGCCAGTCCTATCCCAAACTTGGCAAGGCGCTGGGGCTGCGGGATCTCCTCCAGGACATCCTAGCCCAAGAGGACAAGGAGCTGCTTGCCTGGTGGTGTCAGAGGGCCCGACGAAGCAGACTAGCCCCCTTTGTACGCCTGAGTCGCTCAATCCTCAGGCACTGGAGCGGAGTGGTTGCCTTCATGCGGACTAGGGTCACCAACGGTGCCATGGAGGCCATCAATGGTCTGCTTCAACTCGCCAAGCGTCTGGCCAGAGGCTACCGGTCCATCCGAACCTTCAGGATCATGGCCTATCTCAAGGCTGGCAAACTTCAGCTCGACGTGCCATCCTTCAGACCTCTACCCACCCACTGAAAATAGCGAAGAGCCAAAAAAATGAACTTCGGGTTTATCATCGGAACTGGAAGGTGCGGAACAACATTGTTAGCCAAAATGCTGAATGCACACTCGGAAATCTGCGTTCCACATGAACTTCAGATTCTCATGGAATACAGTGGGAATGGAGGGAGATTAAAAGAGGTTTTTGAAAGTGGTGATCATATCCGATATGAAGCCGAAGATTACATAAAGCTTATTCAGGAACGCTGTCCCTACAGATTCCAGGAGTACTTTGATTATCAGGATTTTTTTAGAAAAAGGGCCTATCCGGAAAAAAATCTAAAAGCACTTATAAATGATCTTTTTACAGCAATTGCTATAAACCAGGGGAAATCTTATTTTATTGAGCAGACCCCTTGGTATGGCCAAGATTTACAAACATTAGAATTATTATTTCCCAAAGCAAAATATATTCATCTTGTAAGGGATGGAAGAGATGTTGCATTATCCTTTGCAAGAACACCGTGGTGGCATAAAGATTTGGAACAAAACCTTCGGAGATGGACAACGGAAACAAAAAAAATTATAGAAGACAGTAAAACTCTAGATCAAAAAAATATTATACTCATAAAGTATGAAGATCTAGTGGTTAATCCAGAAAGAACACTCACGCAGGTATGTAATTTTCTGAATGTTCCATACTGCAAAGAATTGCTTAATCCTAAGAAATACATATCATATAATAAGTATTTCATAGGGAATGCAGAAAAGATTAATTCAAAAGCTTTCAGAAAATGGAGCATTTTCACCTGTAAAAAGAAGGCTACATTTACGGAAAGTGTCGAGGCTTGGAAAAGATTTGCAGGAGATGATTTTAAGTTTATTGATAAAGATTCAAGAGAAACACTTTGTGACTTGGGATATGGTGCGTAACTAAAAAGGAATAAAAAATACAATGGAAAAACAATATTCAGCAGACAATTACTATGCGGTTTTAGAGAAAATGCACGCATATCTAAAACCAAAAACTTATGTTGAGATTGGAGTGCGCCATGGAGAGTCATTTGCACTCGCAACCACAGCATCGCATTCCGTCGCAATCGATCCAGAGCCAAATATTGCTATGGATTTACCTAGTGGCGCTCAGATTTTTAAAATGACCAGCGATGAATTCTTTAATAAGCATGACCTAAGTACAATCTTGAATGGGCAGAAACTGGATCTAGCATTTATAGATGGAATGCATTTATTTGAATTTGCGCTGCGGGATTTTTTAAATCTAGAACGTTTTTGCAATCCGAATTCGGTAATACTTGTTCATGATTGTTATCCAATAGATGAAGTTACTTCTAATAGAGAACGGACTACACAAACATGGAGCGGAGACGTTTGGAAACTCATAGTTTGCTTAAAAAAATACCGACCAGAATTGCAAATCTGTTGTATCGATGTGCCCCCAACTGGGTTGGCTGTGATTAGTAATCTCAACAATAACTCTAATATTATATCTGATCAATTTACAAAAATATATGAAGAATATACTCCGTTTTCATTCCGAAATATTGCAAAAAATAAGCCGACTCACTTGAATAGAATTGAAAATGATTGGAGTCGAATACAGTATTTTCTAGAAGGAAAAAAACCAAACATTGTTGATCGCATGATAAGGAATCTTCTCTTAAAAATAGCATAAGTACTACTGATAATATATGAATAAGAACTCTTTACACGACTATTTCATTAACAATAGCGGAAACAAAATTTACAAGTGGATTCATTATTTGGATATTTACGAACGTCACCTTAACCGATTTGTCGGTAAATCTCCGGTGCTTCTGGAAATTGGGGTTTTGGGAGGGGGCTCACTGAAGATGTGGAAAGACTTTTTTGGGGAGGGGGCTAAAATTATTGGTCTTGATATTAATCCCGAGTGCAAAAAATATGAATGTGATGGCATAGAGATTTTTATCGGGAGCCAGGACAGCACAAATCTTATCGAAATAATTCTTTCGAAATATAAAAATATTGATGTTGTTATAGATGATGGAAGTCATCTCATGCATCATATGATAAAAACATTTAATCTAATATATAATAAAATGAGTTCTAATGGTGTCTACATAGTTGAAGATACTCATACTTGTTACTGGGAGGAGTATGGTGGCGGACTTCTTAAAGAAGATAGTTTTATAGAATTTGCAAAACGAAAAGTTGATGAACTTAATGCTCCGCTCAGTCGTAATGCTGTAGTAACTACAGCATTTACTAAAAGTACTACCGGAATCTCATTTTATGATAGCGTTGTTGTGTTCGAAAAACACCCACAGGCTATAAGGCAAGCTGTTATCACTCAGGGAATGTAATTCCTGTATGGTTCACATCACCACTGTTCATTGGTTCGATGATCGCTGGGTTGACATTCAGCTTAAATATTTAAGTAAAAATATTAAATCTCCATTTAAAGTGTACTCATTTCTTAATGGTTTAGCCAATGATCACAGCAGCAAATATTTTTACTCCTCAAACGAGCCGATAGAATCACATGCTATCAAACTTAATTTGCTCGCAGATATTGCTTCGCTTAATGCCGCTAATGACGATGACCTCCTGATGTTTTTGGATGGCGATGCATTTCCTATTGGGGATGTTCTTTCACTTTGGGATATGAAATCTCAAGAGTCACCTATTATTGCTGTTCAAAGACGCGAAAATAATGGGGATCTTCAGCCGCACCCCTGCTTTTGCCTCACCACAATCGGATTCTGGAAGAAAATCAAAGGTGATTGGAAGCATGGATATCAATGGCGGGACGCTCAAGGGAAAAGTGTGACTGACGTTGGTGGAAATATGTTGAAAATCCTTAACAATAACAAGATCAGCTGGCACCCGCTATTGAGAAGTAATAAACGAGAACTACATCCACTTTGGTTTGGTATTTATGATGGTGTGGTTTATCATCATGGCGCGGCTTTTAGGAACCCCACCTCGAGAGCAGATGTGGCATCCCTCGACGATTTTTCACGCTTTCGTTTCACCGCCTTGGAAAAACTTCCAAAGATATTTAAAAAGATTATACCCAAGCGATTTCAACCATTATGCGAAATAGCAAAAAAAAATCGATCGATGTCAGAGAGAGTTTTCGAAAACATTCAGAAAAATACAGAATTTTATCGGTATTTCCAAGTTTTCCAAGAGCAAGACTCATTTAAGGGAGTTTAGTTTAGTCTAAAAACAAACATCAATGTCATTTCTCAATCATGCGCAACTAGAAAAACTGGGGTTGTGCTCTTTCGGTAGTGATATTTTAATTTCAGATAAAGCATCCTTTCACGGAGCATCTCGGATAAGCTTGGGTGACTCTGTCAGGATCGATGATTTCTGCGTGCTATCTGCAGGTGAAGGTGGCATCACAATTGGAAACCATGTCCATGTAGCCTGCTTCTCCAGTCTAATCGGCAGGGAGTCGATCACGCTGGGGGATTTCTCGGGTATTTCCTCACGTGTTTCGATCTATTCAAGCAGTGATGATTATTCAGGAGAGGCAATGACAAATCCTACTGTCCCTGAAGAATTTACAAGAGTTGATAATCGGCCAGTTTTCGTGGGGAGGCACTGTATTATTGGGGCAGGATCCGTGATACTTCCCGGGGTTAAAATAGGAGATGGCGCTGCAATTGGTGCACTTTCGTTAATTAATAAGGATTGCACGCCCTTTACAGTTTACTCTGGAGTTCCGGCAAGGAGAGTGAGTGAACGTTTACCTGAACTATTGGAGGCAGAGAAGCGCTTTATAGCATCCAAGAATCGTGAGTAAGGAAAACTTCAATACTTTCAAAACCGGCTTCACAAAGGTGGGTTTTTCCGATCCCTTATATGTGGGACGGCCCAACATCGGGAATAGGGATCGCTTCCTTGAGCGAATCAACGGCATGCTAGATCGACGGTGGCTATCAAATGACGGCCCACTGGTGAAAGAATTCGAGCATGAAATAGCGGCTTATGTCGGCGTGAAGCACTGCATCTCACTCTGCAATGCTACGATCGGATTGGAAATTGCGATCCGGGCATTAGAACTCAAGGGGGAGGTTATCATTCCTTCCTATACATTCGTGGCCACCGCCCATGCAATGAAATGGCAGGGTATTAAACCTGTTTTTGCAGATATAGATCCCAAGACACATAATATCGATCCTTCGGAAGTAGAACGCCACATTACTTCTCGCACGAGTGGAATCATTGGTGTCCACGTGTGGGGAGCTCCCTGTGAAACAGAGGCACTCGAAGAGATCGGGCGAAAGCATAAGCTGAAGGTCATGTATGATGCGGCACATGCATTCGGATGCTCTCGGGGAGGGACGATGGTTGGAAATTTCGGAGAGTGCGAGGTCTATAGCTTCCACGCAACAAAGTTCCTCAACAGCTTGGAAGGCGGAGCGGTTGTCACGAACAATGATGAATTGGCCGATAAAATCCGCTTGATGAGAAATTTCGGCTTTGAAGGATATGACCGGGTGGTTTCTTTGGGGATGAACGGAAAGATGAACGAGGCCTCGGCAGCCATGGGACTGACTTCCCTCGAGTCGGTGAATCATTTCATCGGCATCAACTCAAGAAACCATGAAAGTTATAGGAACAAGCTTGAGGGAATTGAAGGAGTGACCCTTTTTGAGCGTAGGGACAATGGTAAGCATAACTACCAGTACGTGGTGATCGAGGTGGAGGAGGAAAAGTTCGGTAGATCCAGGGACGAGATTGTCAACGAACTTCATAATCACAACGTGATGGCTAGAAAGTATTTCTGGCCTGGTTGCCATAGGATGGAGCCCTACGCAACGGAGGATCCGGATGCCGCCCTTTCATTACCTCTGACGGAGAAGCTAGCAAAACAGGTCATTGTTCTGCCGACCGGGGAAAGTATCGACGAAGAAATCATTTCCAAAATCTGCCGTATTATTGGCAATACACCCCGATAAGAATGCCCAGGAGCACCCAAAGTGAGTTGGTAAGCGTCGTGATGAGTACATACAATCACGCTGACTATGTTGGTGCGGCAATTGCGAGCGTGCTTGGACAGAGTCATGAAAACCTCGAGTTCTTGATCACTGATGATGGTTCTTCGGATGGGACTGTCGAAGTCATAAACAAATACAGTGATCCAAGAATTAATTATATTGGATCAGGAAAGAACCGAGGGGCCTGTGCTGCCATCAATGAACTTATAAAGAAAACAAAAGGATCCCATCTCTGTATCATCAATTCGGATGATATGTGGAGGGATAAAGAAAAACTGTTGAAACAACTTGAAATCCTTTCAACCGGCAAAGAGTTAGGGGCCTGTTTCGGGCAGGCTAATTTCATCGATGAGGAAGGCAACGATGTCGTAGGAGAGGCGGTTTCACAGGGAACGACCTTCAATCAAGACAACAAATCAAGAGGGGGATGGTTGAAGGACTTCTTTTTGAACGGAAATAGCTTATGCCACCCTACAATAATGATCAGAAGGGAATGTTATGAAAAGATTGGCCTATATAATAACATCTATAGGCAACTCCCGGATTTCGATATGTGGATAAGGTTGGTGAAGAATTATGATATTCATGTTAGCTCTGAAAAGTTAACAGATTTTAGAATTCTGCCAGGAAGGAATGCAAGCAGTCCAACGGTAGAAAACTCAATCCGTGATTTAAACGAGCATTACCTCATTAGAAAAAGTTTTTTCGAAAATATCAACACGATCGACCTCCAAGAGGGATTTGGTCTATACTTTAGCTCAAAAGCACCTAAAAATAGTATTCAGGTAGAAATTGAAACTGCACTGCTATATTTTATTGAGGAAGGAAAGTATTCAAAAATTGATAAGCTTATAGGTTTGGAAAAAATGGAGCATCTCATGATGGACCGGGAGAAGGGGCGAATCATGGAACATGAGTATGGAATTGACGCTTCGTGGTTTCACAAAAAAAGCGGAGAGATTTCCTCGATCTTTGAATTGATGATTTACAAGCCAGCGGCACCTCGGAAACACACGATCTCGGAAAGAATTTTTCAAGCTTTTCGAAGTTTTGATGAAAGAGGATCAAAAAAGAAAGCTTCTAGGAATCCCCTTTAGAAGAAGGGGATGAATCATAGGGATCCATCTTCAATACTTGGATAAAAGAATGGATGATACATTAGATAAAGCTGACTCAAGTCCTCGTTTGCCCCTCCCCAACGGTTATATTGGGGAACATTTGGTGAAACATACAATTCCATTTCTAAAGTGGGAAAAATACCCAGGCCTTCATGAGTTGGTTTTTGGATGTAAAAACAAACGTGAATTAGAGTTCTTTTACAAGGCAGCTCATTTCGATAGAAATAAAAAAACAATTCTTGTTATTTCCGATGACGCTCTGAAACCCATTTGCGGAGTTCCCATTGATAGCTTTTATAAAATCCTCTCAGAGGAATATAATATTGTTGTTTTTTATATCGATGAGTTTGTAGAAAACATTCTCCAAAAAAAATCCCCTTTTGTTATTGGGCCCGTAAGTCAGAATATATCCAAAACGCTTAGCACGCATATTAAGCAACTCTTTCTTCAAGAAAGATTGGAGTTGTGTCTATTCATCGGAGAAGATGTTTCAAAGTATATAAAGCTTCCATGGAGATATAATATTTCAATGGGTAGCATTATATCAAACGGAGCGTTGAGCGCAAAAAAACAAGACCTTGCCAGATATAGCGCCAGTATCGCTGATTTTCAGATTCAGTTTCATGCGATAGACTACTCGATCACTCGGTCTATATTCCCCTATATTCCCAAGGAAAAAATGAAATGTATCATTGGGGAGAATGAAAAAGAGCAGGATATCCCAGCAACTATTCTTCATGAAAGGGTCCGTAAAAATCTGGACCTTTGTATGCGTGAATGTCTGGAAAGAAAAACATCCTTGAGAGTCGATGCCTCTGTGATTTCAAATTGCGGAGATTTCGATCTTAATTTTTCCCTGCCCGGCATATCAGGAGACCAAGAATATCTTGCAGCAGAATATCTTCGGATCTATTCAACGGGTTTTATGCAAAGAAAGCCAATGCCAGGCTTTCACCCTGGGGTGTACGCTCAAATGCACCCCAATTGTCAGGGCGACCCCTTCCTGCATTTCATAAGAAATAAGAGCCCCAGAGGGAACTGGCTGACGGAAATACTCAAGCCTGGGACAAGGACAGCTGAAAGTGATTCATCCCCCACAGGGAGATCTGCGCTTCACATACACATTCATTACACCGAGGACCTACCTCAATTAATAAAACGGCTTAAAGGAACAAAACTAAAGCCACATATTTACATCAGCACGACGAGTAAGGAAAATGAGCAGAAAATTATTGCAATGATGTCTCGCTCAGGAATTGAAGTTAAAAAAATCAGCATTTACCCTAACAGGGGCCGAGATATCGGCCCATTCCTTAGTGGATTTCTTCCGGAGATTAAGGATGGCTATGAGATCATTGGACATATTCACCTTAAAAAATCCTTACATTCCGGCACTCATGCCGTTAGGGATTGGAATCATTTCCTCTTTGAGAATGCGATCGGGGGAAAGCACCTGATGCTTGATCTGATTGTTGAGCGCATGCTGCAAGATCAAAGCATAGGAATTATCTACCCTGATGACCCCAATATCTATGATTGGGGAGGCAACTACAGCTTATCCTACGACTTGGCAAAAAAGATGGGTATTTCCATACAACATGAGAGAGAAAAATTTAATTTCCCAGCCGGTTCATTTTTCTGGATGAGGCCTGCTGCCTTCAAGCCCTTGTTGGATCTGAATCTCCGATGGGATGATTACCCGGAGGAACCTCTCCCTGTGGACGGAACAATGCTACACGGCTTGGAGCGGCTTTTCGGGATTATCCCGGTGCAAACCGGTTATCGAACGGTTCTGACAAATATTCCGGGAGTTAGCAGGGGGGTGGGTTTTTATGATTTTTAATCTTATCTAGATCTTAAAACCATTTTTTAGACGCAGGCTCCAAGCTTGGTTCTTTGAAGCATTCCATGGTAAAAAGTCACATTTGTGACATTAACTAGCCACTCAGATATAATGGTATCGGTCTGCTCGCTCTGTAGAAGCAAGCAAACTGCGGACAACCTGCGAGTGCAAGTCAGGTCCATCTTCCCAACTGATACCGAGCTTCTGATTCTCGATAACTCTGCAGGCGAGTGGGACTGCTATGGTGCGATCCGCCATTTTCTCAAGGAAGCTCAAGGTGACCTGATCATCGTCATTCATGATGACATTGAATTTAGTGATTTATCATCGCCCCTTTTGCGGGAGCGCATCCGGGAGATCACCATCAAGGATCGGTCGGCAAGTCTCTTTGGAGTCGCTGGCATATCCATCAAAGAACAACGAGGCATTGGGCATTTTTACGATGCAAGTTCTGAGCAAAACTGGGGCTTTCACGGTGGGGGACAGGCATCCTCCCTCGATGAATGCTTTCTTGTGATCAAAAACGGACAAGGAATCAACGTCTCGGAGGGACTGGAGGGGTATCATTTTTATGGGGCCGACCTGTGTCTAAATACCATGAGGCTGGGTCTTTCCTGCTACGTGATTGATTATCCTCTTATTCACAAATCAGCAGGCAGTTTGAATGAAAACTTTTTTGCGGCCAGGGATCGGTTTGAGGAGCATTTACTTAATCAATGTTTGGATCGTTTTGTGAGGACGACATGCACAGTGTTCTATGGAGCTCAGAACCGACGAAAACGTTGCTGGGCTCTTGCCTTGTCTCTTGTCTTGCTTGAGTCCCCTCGGCACAGGGATTTTGATCTGGCTTGTCGATGCATTTTGAAGAGAGGATTTGATCGCTGCGGAAGGCTACTATTCTGCCTGATGATCCTCTTCGCCAGATTGACTAATCGGTGCTCGAGATTGTTAAGTGATGCCACATGGTGGAGACAGAACTGGCGGAAGCGCCTGCCGGGAGGCAAGGTGCCATGAAGCACTTACGATGTCGGATTACCGTGCCGATCTATAGATCTGCACTTTCTGGGGATGAGCAAATTTCCCTCTCTTCGATCAGAAAGCATCTCTCGGGATACGGGATCTGCTTTGTGGCACCTGAATCGTTGGATCTGGGGGGCATCATCCAATCAGGCGAATGCGTGGAGAGATTCCCGGATGTCTGTTTCTCAGGGATTGAAGGATACAACCGCCTTATGAAATCGAGTGCCTTTTACGAGAGGTTCATAACCTCCGACTATATCCTGATTGCGCAACTCGATTGTCTCATCCTAAGCGATTCCCTTCATGAGTGGATCGCCGGGGGTTCTGACTACCTGGCCTCGCCTTGGTTCAAGGGATTCGCAAAGGAGCATGGGCCGGGTCTCTGGCGTGTTGGAAATGGAGGCCTTTCACTCAGGAGAGTAAAGTCGTATCTGCGAGTTCTTCGCCGGCAGGTGGTCAAGGGATCCATCTATCCTCGCTGGGGGCATTGCGCATGGAGGCCTCCTCTGGAATCATGGGAGACTGGTCTCTATACCAAGATCTCTGCGCTTTACGGACTGAACCCCTTCGCCAAGAAACATTCTGTTGAGGAAGAATTAAAAAGCTATCCCTATAATGAGGATGTTTTCTGGGGAATAGAAGCAGGGAAGTTCGATCGTTCCTTCAAGGTCGTATCTGCAGAACAAGCCCTCTCTTTTGCTTTCGAGGTCTCTCCCCGATGGAGTTTGGTAAAAATAGGCGGAAAACTTCCCTTTGGATGCCATGCCTGGGGGCGTTATGATCGCGTTTTCTGGGAGGAAGTTTTGTCGAATGCCAAGCATTCCATCTAAGATAGCAATTTCACTCAGGAGAAAAGATCGAGTTCCATGATGCCCGCCCGCAATGAACAAGAGACTGACGGTCCGTTGGAGAGAAGGGTTTTGCTCATGAGGTTTTTTTAAAAGTGGAAACTGGGATGAGTGGGATGAGCAAAATTGTGAGCGCAACAGGTTTGATAAAAAGAGAACCCTGGTGGCCCCTACTATTTCTAGCAATTGGGGGTCTTTTCATTATCGATCCCTTGGTCCTTGGTGGGCATGTTCCGGGTAACAGCGGGGACTCAAGGTTCAATCTCTATGTCCTGGAGCATTTTTACCAATCGCTTTGCGGTGTTGGGAAAAGCTTCTTGGACGCCCCGTTTTTCTACCCATGGCCGGCGACCATAGGATTTTCCGACACGCATTGGGGCACGGGGTTTATTTATGCAGTCTTGCGAAGCGCGGGCTTGGACACGACCTGGGCATTCTCCTGGTGGTTCTTGATCGGTAACCTGCTCAATTTCTTAAGCTGCTATTATGTCTTCCGGAAATTTGGTTTGAGGCCAATGGGAGCGGGTTTTGGGGCCTTCCTTTATTGCTTCTGTCTGCCGGTGACATCCCAGTTCAGCCATGTTCAATTGGTCTATCGAGCAGGCGTGCCGCTGGCAGTCTTATTTCTTCAACGATATCTGGAATCCAGAAATCCAGTTCAGGGATCGCTCATGGTGCTGTTTTTTTGCCTGCAGGCTGCCGCGACGTTCTATCTCGGAATCTTTCTCCTCCTGCTTCTTGGGGGATGGGTTCTCGGTTGGCTCTTGCTGGAGCATCAAACATCCCAACACACTTGGACGGGTTCACTCAAAAGGCTTCTTCCCTCCCCGTCCGGATGGCTTGGCAGGATTGCAGCTCTTTGTATCCTCATGTGCGGAGCCGTCATTCTGGCTTTTTCAATTTGGCCAAACCTGGAGGCCTCCAAGTTGTATGGATTCAAGAGGGGGTGGGATGAAATCAAGATAGGGTTGCCTCAGCCAAGTTCCTTCCTGCAGGCATCCCATTCGATGATTTGGTGGCAGGATCATAACAAGTTTCCCTCTTCCCCATTATGGTGGGAAAAAAACCTTTTCCCCGGACTCGTGATGACGGTGGCGGTTTTAGCATCCTTGAGACGTCGTTCGTGGGCATCCAACCCGATGATCTATTTATCGCGAGCAAGTCTTCTTTTCATGGTCGTGGCAACCATTTCAGTCTTCGGACACTCCTTTTATTACTTTCTGGAAAAAATGCCCGGTTTTGATGCGATCAGGGCAATATGCCGTATTGTTCTCGCGATGGTATTTCCGGCATCTTTCATCACGGGTGCATTTGTCGAGGGTCTTGCAACTCAGCCAAGGCTCCGCTGGATGGGTAAGATTGCTGCTGCGGGCCTGATTGTGTTTACGCTCTACGAAGCCTCAAAGATCGCCCATCAGCGAGATGAACGTGTAATCTGGTCAACTCGAGTTGATACCTTGGAAAAGGAACTCCATTCGGTTCATCCCGGGCCACTGGATGCAAAAAGCATCCTGGTCTTTACATATCCCGAGAACTCACATTCCGAGTGGTGGGAGTTTCAGAACGAGATTGATGCGATGTTACTCTCCCAAAAAATCGGGATCTCTACGATGAACGGGTATAGCGGTAATATCCCTTACGGACTGAAGCGCATGTGTACGACGGATGACCTCTTGGATAACATTGCTTCGGCACAAAAATTCAGGGTTTCGCATGGGATGCCGGTGGGAAGGATCACGGCTCAAGACCTCACGATCTTGGGCAAAGGAACGATTGATTCCAGGATCATTGCCGAAAAGATGGGGTTTCCTACATTACTCCCCGGGAAGAAGTTCACACTCTCCGATGATCCCAAAGAAGTTAAACGATATTTTCTCAACAAGGGCTGGAGTGAGATCGAGGGAGGGCGGGTCATGAGTCAAGGGAATCGTGCATCCCTCATCGTCAGGACGCCCTCATCGGGAAACAGAAAAATCTCACTTGACCTAGAGTCTATGGAATCCTCCCCGGAGGAGAAGAGCGAGATTCAAATTGCAGCCAATGGGTTAGTCATGAGCACAGAAATCTTTACCCGTGGTGACAACCGAAAAAATCTGAAATTTCAGCTTCCTGAAGCCATGCCGGAGTATCTGATCCTAACGATCAAGACGCTCCCCGTGAATGTTTGGTCATCGTGGATAAGCAGTGTTGAACGAAGAAAAAGACGTTTTGCTCTTCATGGTATCAGTTTATCCATTGATAGTTCCGGAGAGTCACAGTAAAAAATCCACCTTATTTTAAGATGCCAGTATCAAGCGCCGCTATCTGAAGCAGTAGGCTTCCCTTGCAGAGATCATGACATCGCTTAAGTATCGAGCTGACATAGATGGGTTGAGAGCTGTAGCGGTGCTTGGGGTGGTGATCTACCACGCCTTTCCGAAGGTAATTCCCGGAGGGTTCATCGGGGTGGATATCT